>WFLX010196925.1_pt1 | contig 150334 bp, 133 predicted proteins | sample 4967041 | NCBI WGS metagenome assembly WFLX01 (sample SAMN12857096, study PRJNA449069) | gut metagenome | isolation source: stool from male and female vole | host: Microtus ochrogaster | place: USA:Florida | collected 2017
CTGTAATATTCATTGTGCGGCGCGCTGCGTGAAGAATCACGGAATCCCCTGCCGCTGATGTTGTCGGTGGTCGATTGCGCAATCAAATCGTTAATATAGAACGGACCTCCGTCATGAAGCAGGATGGCATCCCATTCAAACATCCAGTAAATAAAATAGTCTCTTGCGCTTCTGACATTACCGATCTTATCAAGACCCTGCCAGTCTTCAATGACGCACATGGTACGTGTGATGCTGCCTTCTACAAGACATTCATATACGATGCCGGCTTTGCTGATATTATATTGCGGCTGTGCGACCTTATCCATCGGAACCATGATAGCCACCGGACGATGCAGATAGACGTTTTCTGTAACAAGCTCGTTGGTCAGAGAACTTCTGACATACCCAGCCGGGAGTTGTTCGTCTTCAGGAGCTGTTGTTTCACTCGGACTTACAGTATCTGTCTGCGAAGAANCAAATATATCATCCACATTGACTACTTGATTCGGCGCAGNTGATACGTTGGAATTTCCACCGCTGGAGTCTTTCCCGCACCCGGTCAGTAAAGAAATGCCGGTCAGGACTGTGAGAAAAAGNATTNTTAGCCNTTTCATNATTACCTCCCAAAAAAGATTATGTTTACNTAACTCATTATAGCATACTGTAAAATTTTTTTCACTAATTCTTGAAAAAAATATTAAGAAAAATATGCCATAAAAAGCTTTGCAATTAAATAATGCTTATGAGGTTATGATTATTGCAGTATTTTGACGGAATTATGGAGAGGCGTCAGCTGCATTGCGCCGTGTTACATTGCGCCGCATACAGCCACCGCAAGGCCAAAACCGATAATGGCGCCGACAATGACCTGAAAGGGAGTATGTCCTACGAATTCCTTCAGACGGTCTTCCGTACTCATCTTTGTACCCATATTATTAAATATTCCTATCATTTCATTGAGGATTCTTGCCTGTTTGCCTGTTTCGCGTCTGACGCCGAGAGCATCATACATTACGATAATAGCAAAGGTACATGCCAGAGCAAATTCAATACCGCTTGTCCCGTAATTGATTCCGACCGCAGTTGCCAGACCACAGACGGTTGCCGAATGGGAACTGGGCATACCGCCGGTTCCGACCAGACGCTCGGGATCAAAGGATTTGGTGACAAGTACGTGGATAATGGTTTTCAACACCTGCGCTACAAACCAGCCGGCGACAGCAGACAAAAGGATTTCATTTTTTGTTATTCCAATAAGATAATTCATAAACAGCCTCGATTCCTATGTTTGGGATTGCAACAAATTTGAATATACGTTATCATTATATGGGTATATTAAAAAAAACGCAAGGAAAAAATAGGTTAAAACTATTTCCAGAAAAAGGAGGAAACAAAAATGGATATACAAAAATCGGATAAGATATATGTTGCCGGGCACAGAGGACTGGTGGGAAGCGCTATCGTGCGCTCGCTCGAAAGGCAGGGATATCACAATGTGATCGGGCGTACCCATAAGGAGCTGGATCTTTTGGATCAGGCGGCGGTCAGAGCGTTTTTTGAACAGGAAAAACCCGATGTAGTCGTTCTTGCAGCGGCGAAGGTGGGAGGCATCAATGCCAATAATACTGCGCCGGCTGATTTTGCTTATGATAATATGCAGATCCAGTGCAATGTTATTAAATGCAGTCATGATTATCAGGTAAAGAAGCTTTTGTTTTTAGGAAGCACCTGTATCTATCCAAAGCTGGCGCCGCAGCCGATTCCGGAGGATGCGCTGCTGACCGGACCGTTGGAGGAGACAAATGAAGCGTATGCAATCGCAAAGATAGCGGGACTTGAGATGTGTAAGTTCTTTAAGCGGCAGTATGGGGATCGTTTTATCAGCTGTATGCCCACCAATCTTTACGGACCGTATGATAACTATGACCTGCAGGGGTCACATGTGCTTCCTGCAATGATCCGGAAATTTCATGAGGCGAAGGTAAACGGGGCTGAGCAGGTAGAACTCTGGGGAACGGGAACGCCGCTTCGTGAATTCCTTTATGTGGATGATATGGCGGATGCCTGCGTATATCTGCTGGAACATTATGACGGGGAACAGCATGTTAATATCGGCACAGGTAAGGAAATTACGATTAAGGAATTGGCGGAGCTGGTGCAGCGCGCGGTCGGTTATGAAGGTAAAGTTGTATGGAACAGCAGCATGCCGGATGGAACGCCAAGAAAGCTGACAGATGTGACAAAGCTTCATGAGATGGGCTTTATGCATAAGGTAGAGCTGGAAGAGGGCATAAAGATGGCCTATGACTGGTTTAAAGAGAATGTATCTGAGGCAAGGATGTAAGCGGAAGATATATCCGATATGCGTTTTAAGGTGACATAAAATTTAAAGTAGTATATTTATCGTTGTTTACAAAACAAAAAATCATCTTTGCTAAAGTATAAAAGTTTTTTGCGTTTTTGCGAAAAACTCTGCGTTTTAGTGTAGCGCGCGATGCAATTTGCTTTCTATGCTGTCTGGTTTATGGTACGTTAAGTTATGTAACCTGATTGTTTAGTTTTTCTAAATCAATCCTTGGGAAATGATCAACATACTGTGCTGCCAGAAAGGAGGGAAAGTGGATGCAGCAGCAGGACGCTTGTAGAAATTGCAATATCGCAAAAGTTACCATCCTTTTACACAGGATGGGAGTTCCCGCTCACTTAAAGGGTTATTATTACCTGAGAAGCGCGATTATGATCTCGCTGCAGGAAAATAATATGGTCAGCAGTGTGACAAAATTATTATATCCGAAGATCGCTAAAGAATACTTTACAACGGAGCAGAAAGTGGAACGCGGTATCCGTAATGCCATCGAAGTGGCATGGAAGAATGGTAATCCGGATTTCTTTGAGACGGAGTTCGGATACAGTGTTGTTGACGGAGGTGAGAGACCGTCTAATAGTGAATGCATTGCAAGGGTTGTGGATCACATTCGGATAGAAGGTATGCTGGAAGAAGAAATACTGGCATAAAACGGAATAGGATGAGCATGAGTAAGGGGCAGGCTGGGACTTGCCCCTTTTTCGTGGTTTATGGTATAATTTAACAGAGGATGAAAAAATGGTTTGGTTTCTGCCTGCTTTCCTGGTGTTTATATCTTATCTGATGGGAAGTCTGATAAAAAAAATAATACACGATTCTGAACAAAATGCTTTGGAGACGGTTCTGATAGGGACGTTTCTGATATTTTTGTTATGGGAATTTCTTGTGCTGCCCGCCATAAAGCTTGTTGCATCTTTTGCTGTAGTTTCCAGAATATATAGTGNACTTTTGCTGGCGCTTTCTGGTCTTTCGTTCCTTTTTTGCGGTAAAGAAATGCGAAAACAGTGGAAAACGGCGTCTTTTCATTTTTCGGGACTGACATTTGCGCTGATTTTGTTGTTTTTGATACAGACCGGGAGATTTTTTGTGCTGATGCCGGATGTATCCGGAGATTTTACCGTGGAAACGGTTAATACGACGCTTCAGTCGGATCTGATCTATGAGAACCATCCCGGGATGGGAGATACATTTGCTTATGGTATTACCTTTCGCNGCAAGCTGGTCAGTCTGCCTTTGTTTTNTGCATNTCTGNAAGNTTTATTTTCCGGCGGGGAACTGTTCCCCTGCCATGCGGCGGTTCTGGTGTACCGCATCATACCGATATGGGGTCTGCTGTTAAGCTATATGGTGTACGGATTATGGGCGGATGTCTTTTTTGGGAAAACGGATATGAGCAGAGACAGGGCGGCGCTTTTTTTCATCGGACTGGGATTTATCAATATTTTTGGAGCTTATTCGGAAGACAGCATATTCTACTATCAGATGCATCGGGGATTTCGGGGGGAAACGATGGTATTTGCGGTGTTGATTCCATATACGATCTATCTTTGCTGGCAGATCTATGGCAATAAAAAGTACGCTTCCATCATTTATTTGATAATGACAGGAATCACAACGCTGATACTGACCGATTATCAGAAAGGGTTTATGCCGTTTGCGATAGTGTTTTCCCTTTGTACCCTGATTGCGACGGGATATTGGTTAAGGAGGTGGCTGCATTGCCGGAATTGATCAACAGTATGCAGTCAATGTTGGAATTGGCGGGCGGAAGCTCCGGTCTTACGGCGTTGTTTCTGGCGGGGCTGATTGCATTGTGGAATCAGAAATTCCGAGGGGAACAGCAGAACGGCTATTTGTTCTGGTATGGCACAATTACGTTGGTTATCGTAATTAATCCGCTTTTTTTGATGCTGGTGGCGGTGTTTTTGCCGGAGCTGACTACTGATTATATGATGTTGTGGATTCTTCCGGTGGTTCCGGTGATNCTGATCACCGGGGTANATGCCTTCCCGTTTCGATGGACGAAGAAAGAGNGACGGNTCTTNTTTGCGGCGTTNNTTGNGGNNCTGGNATTNGCCTGTACGACGGNANANATAAGAAANCGTGATAAGANTATAGAAAATGCAGAGTATATTCCTGATAGTGAATTGGAAATGATATTAAAAGTAGAAGAATATCGTCAGGAGAATGAAATGGAGACAGTGCTGCTCTGGGCGCCGCAGGATATTATGAAATATTCGAGGGTGTACAGTGGTAATATCTATCTTCTTTATGGTAAAGATCTGTGGATGGGGAGCATGGATTCCCAGCTGCATCAGATATATGAGGAATGGCAGCGGGAGGCGTATATATATATGGAAAATGCGCCGTTATACCTGCGTGAGATTGCGGAAACCGCTTCTGCAAGGGATTGTGACGCATTGATTCTTTCCCGGAAGATATTTGCCATGTATCAGATGGAACTGCCGGAGTATCTTGAGGACGGACGGTATATATATCATGATTCGGGAGAGAATTATGTCTTATATGTAAGAAGAAATGGCGTATATCCTGCATCAGATGCGGCGCAAGGGGAGTGAATCATCGTATGAATGATAAGAGTCGGGACATGGTAAGTATTGTAATACCGGTCCATAATGCAGAAGCCTATATTGCGAAGACTATCCGCAGCATCCTGACACAGACAGTATCCGATTATGAGGTACTGTTGGTGGATGATGCTTCGACGGATGATAGTCTGGAGAGGATCAGACGGATCCGGGATGAGAGGTTAAAAATTATAGAGACGCAGTCAAAACACGCCGTGGGGGCTGCAGCGGCAAGAAACTTGGGCATAGAAGAGGCAAAAGGTCGGTTTCTTGCGTTTTTAGATGCTGATGATCTGTGGCATCCGAAGAAATTGGAAAAGACGCTGGCATATATGAAGAAAAAGGATGCTGCTTTTGTCTTTACGGGATATGAATTTGGAGATCGGGAGGGCAGGGGAACCGGAAAGATTGTGCATGTTCCTGAAATATTGGATTATGAACATGCATTGTCAAGGACTGTTATTTTTACGTCAACTGTTTTATTTGATTTGACAAAGATCGATAAGGAACTGATTAGGATGCCGCAGGTGAAAAGTGAAGATACGGCGGCATGGTGGAAGATTTTAAAGGCCGGGTATCTTGCATATGGGCTGGATGAAAATCTGACCATATACAGAAGAACAGGAAAAACCCTTTCCTCCAATAAGATCGAAGCGATCCGCAGGATATGGAATTTGTATAAACTGCAGGAAGGAATGACCTTTTCCAAGCGCCTGCGCTGCTTCGCGGGCTGGGCATTCGGCGCGGTTCACAGAAGATTGTAGATGTGATANACTCTCAATAGAGATGATGNCGCGTGAAATGNGACNACGCCGGCGCAGCGATGATACTATGGCATTANATCAAGNAGGAAACGTATATGAAAAAATTAGAAACCTCCAGANGAATNCTGCTGCTGATATTGTCTTTGCTGAGTTTGGTATCTCAGGTTGCAGTNTATGCTCTTTTTTNGTTTCATTNTTTTAAAGAGGAAATTGCAATCACATTCTGGATCAAGGGCGATATGCTGGTAATTTCTATATATGCGGTGCTTTTGTTTTTCTTTTCTAAAATGTACGGAGGGATGAAAATCGGATATTTAAAAGCATGGGAGGTTTTCTTTTCTCAGGCTTTTTCAACAACCTGTGTCAATATCATTACCTATGCCATGATCTCCCTGATGTCAGCGAAGCTGGTAAACATGAGGGCTTTTTTGATTCTGTTGACCGTTGATCTTGTATGGATCGCATTATGGACGGCGATCAGTCAGGGACTGTATTCCATGCTGTTTCCGCCCAGAGATATGCTTTTGGTATATGGCGAGCGTTCGCCGGATGATATTATGAGAAAATTTGAAAGCAGACCTGATAAATATAATATCTGTAAATCTATGAATATAGCAGAAGGATATGAAGCAATCTGCGAGGAGGTTCAGAATCGTTATGACGCCATGGTTTTATGGGATATTCCGACGGTGATTAGGAACAGGCTGTTAAAATATTGTTTTGCGCAGTCTATTCGTGTCTATTTGATGCCGAAGATACCAGACGTACTGATCAAGGGTACGACGGAAATGCATATCTTTGATTCTCCCATTTATCTGATCCGCGAATACACATTGAATATTGAACAACGTTTTGCAAAGCGTTGTATGGATATTTTCTGTTCCGCTATTCTGCTGATCATTGTTTCGCCGGTTTTGTTGATTACAGCTATCCTAATCAAAATTTACGATGGAGGGCCGGTGCTTTATAAGCAGATCCGGTGTACCCTGAATGGCAAAGAATTTAAAATATTAAAATTCCGAAGTATGAGAGTGGATGCGGAAAAGGACGGCGTTGCAAGGTTGGCAAAGAAAAGGGATGACCGGATTACGCCGATTGGGAGATTTATCCGTGCAGTGCGGATCGATGAGCTTCCGCAGCTGCTCAATATTCTGAAAGGGGAGATGTCCTTTGTGGGTCCCCGTCCGGAACGTCCGGAAATCATCAGACAGTATCTTGAGGATATGCCGGAGTTTGAATATCGGTTGAAGGTAAAAGCCGGACTGACCGGTTACGCACAGATCTATGGAAAATACAATACCACCCCTTATGATAAATTAAAGCTGGATCTGACATATATAGAAAATTATTCCATCTGGCTGGATCTAAAGCTGCTGCTTTTGACGCTTAAGACGGTATTAAAGCCGGAAAGCACGGAAGGGGTCGAGAAAAGTCAGACGACTGCGTTGAAAAAGAGTCCCTTAGGGCAAAATGACGGAGGACAGGCATGACAGACCATTTCCTACAGGAGAAGCTTGATAACAGGCGCTTTCTCCTGCTGAATCTTCATAAAATATGGCAGATTGCTGTGGGTGTTGTGATCGGCGCCTGCCTTTTTGCGTTTTTTTATTATTTAAAGACAGATATATTGCAGGGGGAACCGCTCTACCGCGCCCAGACTTTATATGGGATCACCTTTGACCGGGAACAGGTGGATAATATCCATGACTATTATAATGATTATACGTGGAACGATATCCTGGATTCTGACCGGATCGCCGGAAGGGCGGCTGAGCTGCTTGGCGATCTCAGTAAGGAAGAAATCGCGGCGGCGACCACGATCCCCACGATGTCAGATATCCGGTTTATCTGGGTGTATGTGGATATGGAAAGCGGAGAGCAGGCAGATCGTGTGATGATGGCGATTGGAGAGTCTTTGCGGGAATATGCTTTATCCACGGATGGGTTTAAGGAAATTGCAGTCTGGGATGTAAAGAAAACGGAGCAGGTCAGGGAGGATTCTCTGATTGGCAGGATGACGATAGCGGGAGCGGTCATCGGAGCGCTGACTGCCTGCTTTGTTATCTGTTATGTCAATGCCATGGATGATTCTGTTTATACGGAGCAGGATGTGGAAGAAAGACTGGGCGTTCTTCCGGCAGGAGTCATCATGAAGACGGGAAGCGAACAGCCGGAATTTTTTAAGAAAGAGCTTGCGGATAATCTGCAAAAGCTATTGGGGAAGAAGCTGGGGGAAAAGAAAACCGGAAAAGTAGGGATCGTTTCAGCTGATCCTGTATGCGGCGCTTCTGCGGAGCGGGAAAAGGAGTATCTGAAAGAAGTGCTGGCGGAGTATTTTTTGAATGTGAATACCGTTGAAATATCCGGTGAACAACCGGAAAGGGACGATGCCGATCAGGAGCAGGGCAAGGGAGAGGAAACTGATAAAGGAAAATGCCGGACATTGGGGGAAGCGGATGCTTTTATCCTGCTGATACCATACGGCAGGAAAAATGGGACAGCTTTAGAGCTGGTTTGGAAAGATCTTGCCTTGCAGGAGCATCTGCCGGATGCGGTGGTGATCGTGGGGGCAGATGAGAGATTTTACCGGCGTTACTATCGCAAGTGATTGATAGGCAGGCTGTGGAAATGCATGTTTATTAGAAAGGAACGATATATCTATGAGGTTGCAGGTGCTGGTGTCGGCGGTTGGTCAGGAACCGGAAGAGTTGATATCGCGTATGAAGCTCCAATCAGATGCGATTATCATCAANCAGGNGCGGGCTNATNGCTNTCANAAGCTGACGCGTGATGGACATGAGANCTGCATTTANGATTTTATGGAAAANNGCGTCGGTCTCAGCAGGAATACGGCGCTGTTTCGGGCAGACGGGGATATTCTGTTATTTTCAGATGAGGATATCACGTATGATGACGGCTATGCGGACAAGATTCTTGCAGAATTTGAAAAGCATCCGGAAGCGGATATGCTTTTGTTTAATATGCGGGTTGGAGCATCCAGAGCAACATATCATATTGAAAGCTACGGCAGGGTACGATGGTACAACAGTGGGCGTTATCCGACTTACAGCTTTGCGGTACGGCGTGAGAAGCTTCATCGGAACAATATCACGTTCTCGCTGTTATTTGGCGGAGGAGCAAGGTACAGCAACGGTGAGGACAGTCTGTTTCTCAGAGACTGCCTGAAAGCCGGATTGAAGATCTATACTGTTCCGGTAGAGATTGGGGAAGAAGAGGAAAGGGAATCTACCTGGTTTACCGGATATCACGAAAAATTCTTTTTTGACAGAGGGGTACTGTACCATTATCTTTATGGCAGGCTGGCAGGTTTGTTTGCAATGCGGTTTATTCTGGCCAAGAAAGCTTTTATGTGCCAGGAAATTTCACCGATGCAGGCGTTTCAGCTGATGCGGCAGGGGATCCGGAAAGCGAAGAAGCTAAGATAGAGCAACAGCAGAGAGAGGATATGGATGGGTTATATTTTGTATAGTATGATTACAATTTTATCGATATGGCTTGCCTTTCATGTGGCAGGACTGCGTCGGCGGGCTGTTGTATCTTTGGGCAGACGAAGGGCGGTTTGGGGGAGTATTGACCGACAGGGAAAGCTCGATCAGATCTGTATGGCGGCACTCTTTTTGCTGCTTGTCGGTGCATCGGCGCTCCGTATCTATACGGGCAATGATTATCAGACATATATCAGTCACTTTCATGATATCTATCGTGGTAATTATGTTGTGACGGAACGGGGATTTAATCTGATCGTAACAGCGGTTTATACTTTCTTTCAAGAAGAACGCTATTTGGTAATCTTCGCACTTTTTGCTTTTTTGACTGTTGGAGTTTTTTTAAAAGCGCTATATGATCAGAGCGTGGATTTTTCCATGTCCTTTTTTCTGTTTATGATGCTGGGAACGTATTTTCAGACGTACAATACGGTGCGGTATTACTTTGCACTGGCGATCGTTTTGTATTCTATGCGCTATGTCCTAAGGAAGCAGTATATCAGATTTTTGATCACGATATTGATTGCGTCGCTGTTTCATAAGACGGCTCTGATTGTGATTCCGTTGTATCTGCTTGCCGCAGTCCGGTGGAAATGGCAGCAGCTTATGCTTGCAGGTATATTGGCAGTATCCGGGTTATTTTTTCAGAAACAGTATATGGCGTTGTTCTTAAAGCTGTATCCGTCCTACGTGAACGAAGAGGAATATCTGACCACGGGCGGTTTCAGCATCGTCAACGTGTTCCGCTGTGCGGCTGTTCTGTTATTTTCCTTGTATGCGCTGAAAGGGGACAAGAAATGGTATGCTGATCGGGAGACACGTTTTTATTTCCAGTTAAATCTGGGTGCGCTGGCTTTATATCTTTGTTTTTCCTTTGTTCCGTTTTTATCAAGGATCGGATATTATCTGAACATCAGCCACTTATTTTTTCTGCCTGCTCTTTTAAGTGCCATTCCTGAGAAAGCGCAGCTGCCGATGGTGGGGAAAATGGGGAATATCAGCAAAAAGAAGCTCTGCAGATGCCTGCTGCTGCTTGCCGGAGTGATGTATTTTCTGATGTTTTTGTACAAGGCGACAGCAGTTAATGTCAGGATATTGCCATATCACAGCTGGTTATGGACCGAAATATCGGAATAAAACAGATGTTTTTGACTGAGGGCTTTGAATAAAGCAAATTATTCCAAGCTGTGATATGCCGATGATGCGTATTGGAAATCTGCGGGAATGAAACTTTAAGATAGAGATAAAAACAGGAGAAGGATATGAGATTCTCGATTATTGTGGTATCATTAAATGCCGGGGAGGAGCTGCGCAAGACAGTAGAAAGCATCCTGATGCAGACTTATAAAGATTTTGAAATCTTAGTCAAGGACGGAATGTCGGAGGACGGGTCCGTAGAGAAGCTTCCGGCAGATGACAGGATACGTCTGATCAGGAAGAAGGACCGCTCGATCTATGATGCCATGAACCAGGCTGTCAGGGAAGCGGCGGGGGATTATGAGATTTTCTTAAACTGTGGCGATTATTTTTATGATGAAAAGGTTTTGGCAAGGATTGCCAAAGAGATTGCGGGTAATCCGGCGGACATCTACTATGGAAAACTATTCCGTCGCATACAACAGACAGTAGATGAACCCGCGCATAAGATTACGGATTTTGTCTGCTACCGCAATATCCCCTGTCATCAGGCATGCGTTTACGGGAGGAAGATGTTCCGGCAGAGGGGATATGATCTTCATTATCCGGTCAGGGCGGANTACGAACATTTTCTCTGGTGCAGATATGAAGGGCATGCAGTATTCCATTATATGCCNTTTGTGATCGCTTCCTATGAGGGCAGCGGTTTTTCNGNAACAAAGGACAATTTAAAGNGTGCNGCCGGGGAGCATAAATTGATAACAAAAAAATATCTTGGCATAAAATGTGTGCTTTANCGGGGGATCATGCTCATAACTTTGCAGCCATTGCGTAAACGGATTGCAGATAATCCGCGTCTTTCTAAGGGTTATCAAAGGCTGAAGAGTTTGTTGTACCGCAGATGATCATTATAATCAATTGCCTGAAAGAAAATATCTTTGAGGCAGGGGTGATATATTGGAGGGAAACGAAAGGACGGAGCTGCATATGAAGGTATTATGGATCTGTAACTTAATGCCGGCGATCGTTGCCGGCGCATTGCATAAACCGGCGACCAATAAAGAAGGCTGGGTTATGGGAACCATATCGCAGGTGGTCAAAAATCGTAATCTGACTCTGGGTATAGCATTTCCGGTGCCTGAGGAAGAACCTGTGCATGGGCAGGTGGATGATATTGCATATTTTGGGTTCTATGAGGACAGCCGGCATCCGGAGAAGTATGACAGCTCTCTGGAATCTTTTCTGGGGCTGATCTGTGAAGAGTTTCAGCCGGATGTGATTCACTGTTTTGGTACGGAATATCCCCATACGCTGGCGATGCTTCGGATCAAGGAATGGAAAAGCCGTGTTCTGATTCATCTGCAGGGTCTCATGGATATCTGTGCTTTACTCTATTACGCAGGCATACCGGAAGATGTGTCAGAACGGGCAACCCTGCGCGATATTATTAAGAAGGATAGTATCTGGAGGCAGAAGGAAAAATTTGAACAGCGGGGAGAAAATGAAAAAGAAGTGCTTCGGCTTGCGGAGTATGTCTGCGGAAGAACAGAGTTTGACAAACAGTATCTTGAGGATATCAATAAATCATGTACGTATTATACCATCAATGAGACGCTGCGTCAGGAATTTTATGGGCCAAGGTGGGAATTGGGAAATTGTATCAGACATACAATCTTTGTAGCGCAGGGTAATTATCCGATCAAAGGAATCCATTATATGGTCATGGCGCTTGCTAAGATCAAGGAGGATTATCCTGATGTCCATCTTTATGTGTCCGGAGATAATGTGACTGCTTATAAGACATTGAAGGACAAGCTCAAGGTATCGTCCTATGGAAAATATCTGCGTGATCTGATACATGAGCATCATCTGGAGGAACATGTGACCTTTCTGGGACAGTTGACCTCACAGGAAATGCTGGAAAGATACCTGCAAACACACGTTTATGTTATTCCGTCGGTGATAGAAAACTCACCGAATTCCTTAGGGGAGGCGATGCTTCTTGGGATGCCCTGCGTTGCGGCAAGGGTTGGGGGAATCCCTTCGCTGGCAAAAGAAAATGATGAAGTTCTTATGTATGCGCCGGAGGATACGGATGCTCTGGCAGAAGCGGTCAATAAGCTGTTTCGGGATGAAAAGCTGGCAGAGGATCTGGGACAGGCAGCACATACAAGGGCGGCGCTTACTCATGATGCACAGGCGAATTATAAGATGCTGTGCTGGGTATATGATGCTATAGAACAGAACAATAAGTAATTAGATTGAAAAGCATAGGGACTATTATGAAGCTTACATTTATTACAAATTATCTGACACATCATCAGTTGCCGTTTACGGAGGAAATGTTCCGGCGTCTGGGCAGTGACTTTGTTTTTATCGCTACGAACCATATGGGGGAGGAACGAATCCGTATGGGTTGGGCGATCGAAGACCAGAACCGCTATCCATACGTCCGGTTTTATGATGATGATATGCAGGTCTGTGAAAAACTGGTTATGGACAGTGATGTGCTTATCTGCGGAGGAACCCATGAACTGTATATCCGAAAGCGGATCGAAGCGGGAAAGATTACTTTGCGGTATTTTGAGCGTCTTTATAAAAAAGGGCAGTGGCAGGCATTGGCGCTGAAAGGCTATATTAAGAAATGGAAGGAGCATACTGCCCAAAGAAAAAAACCGATATATCTTCTTTGTGCCGGTGCGTATGTGGCGTCTGATTTTTATCTGTTTCGAGCCTATCCCGGGAAAATGTTAAAATGGGGTTATTTTCCGCCGTTTATTCCGTATGATCTATGGGATCTGATGGAGGGAAAGAAGGGAAGCTGTGATATCCTGTGGACTGGCAGGATGATTGGATGGAAGCATGCTGAAGATGCTTTGAAAGCATTTAAAATGCTTTTGGTGAGAAAGGGTGCAGAAATAGATATTCATTTGACAATGATTGGAGAGGGAGAATGTGCATCCCAAATTGAGGGTATGATAGAGAGAGAAACGGTCGCTGGAAAAAAACTTTCCGACGTGGTTACATTACGACCGTTTATGAAACCTGATGAAGTGCGGAGCATTATGGAGAAGAGTGCTATCTATCTGATGACCAGCGATTATGAGGAAGGCTGGGGAGCCGTGGTCAATGAAGCAATGAACAGCGGCTGTGCAGTGATTGCTTCCTCTGGTGCAGGAAGCGTGCCGTATCTGCTCCGTCATGGAGAGAACGGGTTGGTATACCGCAGCGGCAATGTGGAAGAACTGGCTGAATATTTGGGGTTGCTGGCTGGCGATCCTCTTTTTAGAAAAAAGCTTGGGATTGCAGCTTATAAAACCATTGCGGATCAGTGGAATGCGGCTGCCGCGGCAGAACGGATGGTGAAGTTTTGTAAACAGCTTGTGCAGGGAGATTATCAGCCGGAGCCGGAAGGACCATTGTCACCGGCGGAACTGATCAAACCAAAGAAGGGGTATGAATTTTGTCATAGAGGTGTAAAGCTGTCCGATTAATAAAGAAAGATGGTTTTATATTTTCGGCTCAGGGAAGTCTTATGTAATCAGTTATGGAGCTTCGGAGAATGGGAAGAAAGGAGTCTGTCGAAAGATGCAGATCATCTTTGTATCAAATTATATCAATCATCATCAGCTGCCGTTCTGTAAAGCGATGCTGATGCAGAACGAAGGCGAGTTTCTTTTTATTCAGACAGAGCCTATGGATCAGGAGCGGATAGAGATGGGCTGGGCTTTGGATGTAAAAGAGTATTCTTTTGTAAGATGCTATTATGAAGAGCCGGAGAGCTGTCAGAAGCTGATTGATGAAGGAGAGATTGTTATTTTTGGCGGGGTGGAAGAAGAAGCTTATATTGCCTCCCGTTTGGAAACCGGTAAGCTGACGATCAGATGCAGTGAGCGGATCTATAAGGAGGGGCAATGGAAATTTATCTCACCCAGAGGATTAAAGAAAAAATATCATGATCATATCCGTTATCGGAAAAAGAATGTTTATCTGCTTTGTGCCGGCGCTTATGTGGCATCGGATTTTCACTTGATTTATGCATACCCGGACAAGATGTTTTCTTGGGGCTATTTTCCGGAGTTTGTGGAATACCGGGCAGACGAGCTGATGAATCATAAAAGCGCTGATGGAAGTATGGAAATTTTGTGGGCAGGACGTATGATTGATTGGAAGCATCCGGAGCATGCGATTGAAGCGGTGAAGGACGTGCTAAAGGAAAATCCCAAGGTGCATCTGTCAATGGCAGGCGGCGGAGAGATGGAGTCACAGCTTAAGCAGATGGCAGCGGAGCTTGGAATCCAAGAAAGCATTTCATTTACTGGGTTTTTAAAACCGCAGGAGATCAGAGAGAAAATGCTGGCAGCGGATATCTTTTTGTTTACCAGCGACTATAAGGAAGGCTGGGGAGCTGTTTTAAACGAGGCGATGAACAGTGGCTGCGCGGTCATCGCAGCTTCCGGGATCGGAGCGGTTCCGTATCTGTTACGCCATGGGAAAAATGGTATGGTGTATCGTAATGGAAATAGAAAGGAATTAAAGCAGTACGTCCGGGAACTCGTGGGACAGAAGGGAATGTGCCGCAGTCTCGGTCTGGCGGCTTATGAAACGATCCGCAATACATGGAATGCCGATGCGGCGGCTGCCAATCTGCTGCGCCTGCTGCGTTCCATACAAATGGAACAGCCGGAAGCGGCAGTATGCGGTCCGGCAAGCCGCGCGGATATCATCGCGCCTGCAAAGGGATATGCGTATACACGGCAATAAGCATATTATCAATTTCAAAAAGCGTTATAAGAAGGCTGTTTAAGGGAAAATGAAAAACAGTTTAACAGCGCAGACGGAGAAGATGGACAGGTAAAGAAAAAAGGAGTCTTATGTTGAAGGAGAATTAGGAAATGTTGTTTCCGAGTAATATATTTTTATTTTGTTTTTTGCCGGTCGTGCTTGTTTTATACTATGGCTGCTGTCATGTGCTTCTGAAAAATCACATGGGTGCCAAGAATGTTTTATTGCTGATCGCAAGTCTGATATTTTATGCTTATGGGGAAGGCTGGAATCTGCTTCTTCTGATTGTTTCCATAGGGATGAATTATGTTTTTGGGCTGTTGCTTGAAAGAATGAGCCGGAGAAAAACCATATTTGTATTGGCGCTGGTTGGTAATCTGGGTATCCTTTTTGTATATAAATATCTTGATTTCGTAATCGTGAACTGCAATCGGTTTTTTCATACAAACCTGCCTTTGACAGAGCTTGCGCTTCCCATCGGCATATCCTTTTTTACGTTTCAGGCGCTTTCCTACATCATAGACGTATATCGCGGAACAGTCCACGTACAGAAGGATCCGATCAAGCTGGGACTGTATATTGCGCTGTTCCCTCAGCTTGTTGCAGGACCCGTTGTCCGTTATGATGCAATAGAGAAGCAGATGGAGGAGAGGAAGGAGTCGTATCCGCTGTTTGGAGAGGGTGTGGTACGTTTTATTGCCGGCCTTGGAAAAAAGGTGCTGCTTGCAGATACAATGGCGCTGTTTGCTTCAAGGATACTGACGGAAATCTCCGGCGGCAGTGCAATCAGTGTTTCGATGGCATGGCTTGGAGCAGTGGCCTATACGCTGCAGATCTATTATGATTTTTCGGGGTATTCGGATATGGCGATCGGTCTTGGCAAGATGTTTGGATTTACATTTATGGAAAACTTTAACTATCCGTATATTTCANAANGTGTATCGGANTTTTGGCNCAGGTNGCATATTNCNNTTGCTACATGGTTTCGCGATTATGTATATATCCCATTAGGCGGCAATACCCATGACTGGCGCACTTACCGGAATATTTTTGTTGTCTGGCTTTTGACCGGTCTGTGGCATGGCGCGGGATGGACATATATCATGTGGGGAATGTTGTATTTCGTTGTGCTGGTGGCGGAGCGTCTGACCGGGCTTGGGAGGAAAAGAAAACTTCCTCCGGTGATTGACCACATATATACAATGCTGATCGTTATCGTCGGTATGGCGGTCTTTATGTCGCCGTCATTGTCGGCCGCAATGCAGTATTTAAGAAATATGTTTGGAATCGGTGCGGCGGGAGTTATAGACGCAGTGACGGTATTTTATCTGAAGGATAACTGGATCTTCTTTACGCTGGCGGTATTGTTTGTTACGCCGATCGGGAAGAAGTTGGAGAAGATTTCCCGGCTGTACCAGATTCTTCTGGGATTCGTATTGCTGCTGTCGATCGTATATATCCTAAAAGGAAATTATAGTCCGTTTATCTACTTTAGTTTTTGAGGGACGGTGGTTCCATTCGGCCATATNNTNANNNGATCAAAAAATATGACAGAAAAGAATATAAAAGAGAAATATATAAAAGAAAAGAAAACAAGGAATCAAGGAATCTATTTATTTTTCATAGCGGTTATTGTGATCGGGACAACGATCAATCTGTCTGAGTTTTTCAGGCGTTCCGAACCGGAAGGAAGGATGCGTGGATTGAATCAACTGGTAACGGTGGAGGACGCGGCGATCAATGCGTGGGGCGGATTTCAAAGGTTGCTGGGAAAACAGGCGGCATATGGTTCGACATTTTATGAAGATGTGACTCTTTTGAAAAATGGTTACGCTACAATGGCGGATCGCGATCCAAGCTATGCGGCGGCGGTGGAAGGCGCTGAGGGGGCTTATGCTCTGGCACAAGAGATCGGAGCGGAGTTTTTGTATGTACAGACGCCGGCAAAGCAGAGATATGAAGAAGAATTCCCGTCAGGTGTTATCAATTACTCTANGAGCAAGCATGAGGGCTGCGGTCAGCAGCTTAAGACAGGCNGGCATCCCGTTGATTGATATGCGGGAAGTATTGGAGCAAAGCAGGGTAGAATGGTATGACTATTTTTATCAGTCGNATCATCACTGGAGGAACAATGCGGCATTTCTTGCCTATCAGGAAATCTGCGGCTATATGGCGGAATGCGGCATGCCCATCCATCAGGAATATCTGGAAGAATCACAATATGAGAAGATATTGTATGAAGATGTGTTTTTAGGCACCCATGCCAGAATGGCGGGAACGCTGTATGCGGGACTGGATGATTATGAATTGTGGCTGCCTTTATTTGATACTGCATTTACGTTGGATGTGGCATCCCAGGGGATCCATCTGGAGGGCAGCTTTGAGGATTGCTTTGTGCATTATGAGAATCTGGATCATCCCANTTTTNATTATTATNCGTATNATGCGTATTTAAANGAGGATTTTGACTGTTTCGAGATCGTCAATCAAAACAATCCCGAAGGGGCGCATGTGCTGATCGTCAGGGATTCCAGCGCGGTGCCGGTATCGGTATTTCTGGCAGAGCAGTGTTCTGAGCTGGATATTCTGNNTCTTCNGTATTNTGGTGAGCAGGATATGNTNTCGTATATCAGGGAGCAACAGCCNGATTTGATNTTATATATCTTCGGACCGGGGTATCTTGGCAANGAGGGTNCGATGATACTAAGATAGTGTGATGATATCCGTTAAAAATAGGCTATATTTGCACTAATACATCGGGATTTGGAGGGGCTGCTGTGGGTGAAAAAGATGATTGGCGATTATTGAATGATGTTGAATTTTTGAAAAAAGCAAATATCAATCCGACTGATGGTGGAGAAATTTGTAAACATGCACCTCATTTGAAACATTGTAAATTCTGCTTAGAACCGGTGCAGGATAATATACATCAGTGGTGGTTTGTCCCTACCGACTTATCCTGTTGTATTTGTGAAGAATGTTATAACGATTTCAAAGATGAGTTTGAATGGAGAAAACTTGATGGCTGGGACATTGAATGGTGTATCAGATGTCCTGAATGCGGAGAAATTCTCGGTAGAAATTTAATATCTGAGGATTATGTGTATGAATGTTTGAAATGTCATATTTTGTTCAGTTGGGATTTGAATGATGAATTAAAGTTAGATTGAACAATTCCGGTTTGTAGATGAATTGCCATGCATTTTCCCTTGTTTTTGCCCTTATGGGCAATTTACAAGGGCAGATTTCAATGATATAACAATCAAAAAATGTAAAATAGGTTGTTTTCTAGCTGGAATATTTTATATACTATAGGTGAAAGTGAGGTGCATATAAAATGACAATAGATACAAACACTATGATTTCAATTACAGAGGCAAATCAAAATTTTTCAAAAGTAGCCAAAGTAGTTGACGAACATGGGACGGCGGTTATTCTGAAAAATAATGTACCCAGATATTTGGTCATTGATTTCAGTAAAGCGGAAAAAGAAAAAGTTGCCGATAATGAAGATGTATTTGCAATATCTGAACGGTTAATAAAACAGAATAGGGAAGCATATGAGGTTCTTGCAAAATGATTATTTTAAGCAAAGAGCAGGTACTAAAACTTCATGCAGGTTTAATAAAAGCCACTGGAGGAAGTGACGGTATTCGTGATGAAGGAATGCTGGATTTATGGAGAAAATGTACAAAGGCAGAAAACAAGAAGCGTATACAAGCAGCTGCGAGATTATCAAAAAGAAACCGATAGACAGCATACTGAACGGATATATCATAGCAAAGACAAAGGGGCGAGGTAACTCGCCCTTTGTAAATAAAGCTATTCTTCATTATATTGGTATTTCTTTAATTTTTTTCCTGTGATGAGACAGATCAAACTTCCGCTTACTCCAAGTATCAGCATCATAAGTGCCGCGCCGGAACCTTTCCCCGAGCCAAAGAGCGTTTTTAGAACTGATAAATTACCATATACTCTCATAAATGGTTCACATACGTTATCTACCATAAAACCACCTATAAACAATCCTATAGGAATAGTAAAAAATTGAAGCGTATTGCGGCAGGCATAGACACGTCCCTGTAATTCCACAGGAATGGTGGTTCTGAGAACCACATCCAAATTTGCATCCATAATCGGTACAAGAATCCATCCGATTATCTGCCCAATACACCATAATAATGGTTCTCTGGAAAACGCTAATAAAAAGTTTTCGGTTCCTAATGAAAACAGCATCGTTAAATATATAATCTTTACCCTGTTTTTTGGCTTTGGTAAAACAGAAACTGCCAAACNGCCAACAANCATAGNAATGCCGGAANAAGATGTGACAATTCNCAACACAAATGAGCCGCCTTTCGGATTAGGAAGCACATAACCGGGCAATACGGCATCAAAGGCAGATGCTACCAGATTAACACCGGACATAAATAAAATCAGTGCCATAATAAGCGGATTTTCTCTCAAAAACATAAGTCCTTCTTTNGCAAGAACAAGTACACTTTCTTTTTTGTCATTTCTATTTTCCGGAATTTTGACAAAAAACAATAATGCTGTAAACGCAACAAGAAAGCTGCCGATATCAACCGCTATTACACCATTAAGCCCTATAAATGAGTACAATGCCGTAGCAATCAAAGGATTTAATATAGAAATCAGGCTTCTTGACAGAGAACGGAGTCCGCTCGTTTTTTGGTAATACTTTTCCGGCATAATAAGNGTNANAGCAACCTCACNAGCAGGCTGNTGAANAGTATTCATTAATNCCGAAATCGCATTCAAAGCATATAAATGCCATACCATCAAGCTATTTGTCCGAAACAATATAAATATAATAATCGTGCAAATTACAGCAAATGTATCGCAACCAAGCATTGTCCTCTTTTTGTCAAACCGATCTGTCAATGCTCCGGCAAATATGCTCATTAATACATATGGCGCATAAGAGCATATCGTAAGTGCTGCTGTACTCAGAGAGGAACCTGTTTTTTCATACAGCCACAATGTCAGCGCAAATCCTGTCATGCTACTGCCAAGCTGAGATATGCTTTGCGTACTCCAAAGTATTAAAAAATACTTTAACTCATATAATTCATTCTTTTTTGTAAATTTCATTTCTTTGCTCCTTTTGTTTTACTTATTTTCAAACTAGAAGCAAAGTCTGAGGATATCAACTAAAATGATTCCTCCATGCAGTCCCCTCAGACTCTGCATGGAGCTGTTGCAATGCAAAGCACCGTTTTATCTCCTTTCGTACTGTCATACTTTGTTTTATTGTAAACCATTAACAACATAGAGACAAGTGATTTTTATGATCGGTTTTACTTCTCTGCTTTTTTATTTTTTGAAGGGAGTTTGAAAGCATTTCGATCAGTTTTTTTCGCCGGATTTATTTCGTGTTATACTTTGTTATAGGNTTTTCTTTCACTTATTTTTGCCCTTATNGGCAATTTACAAGGGTAGATTTCAATGATACAACAATCAAAAAATGTAAAATAGGTTGTTTTCCAACTGGAATATTTTATATAATATAGGTCAAAGTGAGGTGCATATAAAATAACAATAGATACAAACACTATGATTTCAGTAAAGCGGAAAAAGAAAAAGTTGCCGATGATGAAGATGTATTTGCAATANTTACACCAATGTCATATGTTGCGTTTCCTAACNGNAGAACTAAATAACCATTACTANATGTAGTGCCATAACTTNCGATAGGAAATTATANCAGATATCTAAAAAATCTGAACGCTGTTTTGGATCATTCATTATTTTTACAAGTAATTCATGCGGAATCATCATTTTTTCTATAATTACTTTTTTAAAATAAAACGTATCTATTGCATTTTGTCTGTTTGAAATACACCTAAAATTCCTCCATTAAATTTAGAATCGTGTTCCTTAACAGGCAGAGCGGTTTTAGAATCTAATCAAGCTTTAATTCATCAAAAATAGTGATAAGCCATTGGGTCATGCGCTTATTTGTCTCAAAAAGTTCCGTAAATTTTTCCTGTTCTGAAAACCACGCTGTACTAACCAGCTGATTTGCCATGACCACATAAGGAAGTGCAACACATTCATCCTTGGTAAGTTTTACTACACTGTCATATCCCCAAAGAATATTTCGGTAGATTTCCAGCCACTTTGACAACTTGGCTTGATCCTTTTCATCAAAGCTCTCACTCAAAATTGCCATAGCCGCATAACAGGGATCATAAATACGCAGATTTTTCTCCGACAGTTCAAAGTCGATAAAACCCCATTCGTCCTGCAAAACAATAATGTTTGAAGGGTTCGGATCCCGATGGATGATTTGTTTGGGCAGCTTGTCATATAGTTTTCCAAATTCATTCAAATATCCTCGGCAAAATGACTCCGAAAGCGATAAAATATCTTTTGATTTCGGCAATGCCCAATTCTTTACGGATTCATACAGATTTACCTCATTCACTGGTGTTTTTGCCTGACACAGAATGAGATGCAGCTGCCCGATGATTTCACCAACAAATCTTGCTTTTGCGACATAATCTCCTTCATAAAAATCATGGGCAATCATTTGTGTCCCGGAGATTCGCCGGATTAAATAGAAAAATATTTCGCCGTCCTGTACGTAAGCTTGCCCATCCGTTGTTTTGATTGGGGAAGATATACATAAACCAGTGCCTTTTATTGCATTGCAAAGCGCAATCGCTTTTTTGACTTCATCGTAATTTTTAGAGGACTTCAGAACAAAATCTTTACCGACATAAAAGGCTCTATTACTTTTTTCTCCATTGCTCTCGTGGTAAACATCAGAGATTGATTCATTTTCTAATTTCCAATGCTTCAGAACATCCAAAACTTTCTTATGGGATACCATAAAGTCCTCCTTAAACAAGTTCAGTTTGTAAGGCCGTTTAGCCCGCCTTTTTTTTATAAAGGTGGAGGGAGTGCAGTCAAATTCGCGTCGAAAAGCCTTGTAAAATCCGGCATAGGTATCAAAACCATATTCCGATATCACATCAATCCTTTTGCAGCCGCAGCGGATTTCATAAATCGCATGAATAAGCCTGCGCCGAAGAACATATTGCATCACCGATATTCCGACGGCTGATTGGAACAGCCTGTAATAATGGAACAGAGAATAACCTGCCTGCTCAGAAAGCTCCGTGGCAGTGATAGGAGTCTTCAAATTGTCCTCTATATAATCGAGGCTGTCCTGTATGCTTTTTCGGTAATCCATTAACTTCACCCTTTTTTATTGTTTTTAGCTGTGTATATAGAATAGCACATAAATCGAAAAATACATTTCCTATTTTGCTGAATTTTAAATTTTTGTCTTAATTTCTGCACCATTTCACATGGTCAATACCGGCCTGTCATCGAAATACACAGTCGCAAAACCGGCCGAATCAGTCAAAGGTACTATCCCTAAAATATTGTGAAAGCATTTCAATCAATTCTTCATGTCCTGTTCATATTGTGTTATAATTTGTTATAACAAAAACAATCCGTTGGATTGAAACAATCCGTTGGATTGAAACAATCCGTTGGATTGTTTGGGAATAGGATATAACAATTAATATAGGAACACTTTTCCGAAAAGGGAGAAAAAATAAAGTTTCGCAGATATCTGATAGTCAGATGATATTGCGAGGGGGATTCCGATGACGTCCGAAACTGCAAAGAAATTTTCCATTAGATGTAAGAAATGGTTTTTATGGGGTGGAATCATTGTGGCGCTTTTATGCTTTTTCCGCTATGAAAACCACCATCTTGTTGTGACGGAATTTACATATGTCAATGAATCTGTTGAAAATTATCCCGACGGATACCGGATTGTTCAGCTCTCTGATCTGCATAATGCGGTTTTTGGAAAGGATCAACGGGCACTGATGGATAGAATTACGGAATTAGCACCCGATATGGTTGTGATTACAGGAGATATCGTTGATTCGAATCATACGGACATAGATGTGGCGACAGCTCTGGTTGGTCAGATAGTGGGACAGTGTCCCGTATATTACGTAACCGGAAACCATGAATATTGGCTGGATGAGGGCGACAGACGGAGGCTGTTTGNGGAAATGGAACAGGCGGGNGCTNTCCTNCTGTTTAATGAAGCAGTTACTGTAAACGCTTCCGGCGGTACATTTGATCTGATCGGATTGGATGACAAAAATCTTGCCGACGANACGCNTAAAGCACTTTTAAGTGAATGTGACAGTGAAACGCTGAATATCGTTCTTGCCCACGAGCCGCAGTACATAGAAAAATATGCTGTGGAAGACGCCGATCTGATTTTATGCGGACATGCCCATGGAGGTCAGTTTATTTTACCGTTGATTGGACCGGTTGTTGCACCGGATCAGGGATTATTTCCAAAATATACGTCAGGGGCATACTATATGGATGATATGACCATGTTTGTNAGTANAGGGNTCNGCAANAGTATTATTCCTGTCAGATTATTTAATGATCCTGAAGTGGTATGTATTGATCTGGCGGCAGGGCATTAACCGGTCCGGCATTGCCGATAAGGCGTATCTGTAGCATTATAGCTTATTTTTGACAGTCTCATTAAAAAAGAATATAATAAATTCAATTGTGCAATAATCTTTGATAAGGAATCATTGTTATCATAAGATTATCATAAGAAAAGAGTGAAAAATGAGAGAAAGGAAATCAACACCATGTTAAATGATAAGACGATCCTGATTACCGGAGGAACCGGTTCTTTCGGAAAAGCTTTTACCAGATATGCGCTGACACATTATCAGCCGAAGAAGATCATTATCTATTCCAGAGACGAATTTAAACAGTTTATTATGCAGAATGAGTTTAAGGAATATAAGGATAAACTGCGTTTCTTTATTGGTGACGTCCGGGATGTGGAACGCCTGAGGCGNGCCCTTAACGGTGTGGATTATGTNATTCATGCNGCAGCCTTAAAGCAGGTGCCGGCNNGTGAGTANAATCNCAATGAAGCGATNAANACCAATATNCATGGNGCGATGAATCTGANNGAGGCGGCGCTTGACTGTGANGTAAAGANAGTGGTTGCGCTTTCTACGGACAAGGCNGTNAATCCGGTCAATCTGTATGGCGGTACAAAGCTGGTATCTGATAAATTATTTATTGCNGCCAATGCCTATGCAGGCGCNCAGGATATTAATTTTTCCATTGTCAGATATGGCAATGTNGCAGGAAGCCGCGGTTCGGTCATTCCTTTCTTTCAAAATATTATNAATAACGGCGGTAAGGAACTGCCGATCACGGATTACCGCATGACAAGATTCTGGATTTCCTTAACGCAGGGCGTAGAACTGGTAATCAAGGCGTTAGGGGAAGCAAAAGGCGGTGAGACCTTTATTTCCAAGATCCCTTCCTTTAAGGTTACGGATCTTGCGCAGGCGATGCTGCCGGGCTGTGAGATGCCGGAGGTCGGTATCCGTGAAGGGGAAAAGCTGCATGAGATCATGGTTACAGTTGAGGATTCTATGACGACCTATGAATATGACAAGCATTTTATCGTATATCCTCAGATGGTATGGAGCGAACGTAGGAAACCGAACCCTTCCGGTAAGAAGGTAGCGGAAGGATTTTCTTACACTTCAGGCAATAATACGGAGTGGCTGAGCGTAGAGCAGATTCGAGAATTGCTGAAAAATCTGGATTTGGAGAAATAAAATAAGAGATATCAGAAAAGGAATTGGAAACTTATCATGTCAGGGAAGTAAAGTATTAGGGGATAGCAGTAATATGGATGGTCATAGCTTGAATAACAATTATAGATTAAAAATCAACCAGCGAATCATTGGCGACGGACATCCTGCCTATTTGATCGCGGAGATGTCGGCGAATCATGCACAGGATAAGAACCGGGCGCTGGAGATCATCCATGCGGCAAAAGAGGCGGGTGCCGACTGCATCAAGATCCAGACCTATACCGCAGATACCATTACCCTTGACTGTAGAAATTCCTATTTTACTTTTGGAGGCGACGCATGGAAAGGGGAGAATCTCCATGACCTGTATGCCAAAGCATATACTCCGTGGGAATGGCAGCCGGAGTTAAAAGAAGAAGCGGATAAGATCGGGATAGATTTTTTCTCTACCCCCTTTGATCCGACAGCGGTGGATTTTTTGGAGCAGATGAATGTGTCCTTTTATAAGATCGCTTCCTTTGAGGTTGTAGATATCCCTTTGATCAAAAAGACGGCGGCAACCGGAAAACCGATTATTATGTCTGTAGGTATGGCAACGCTTCAGGAGATTGATGAAGCAGTGGCTGCAGTGCATGCCATGGGCAATGACCAGCTTGCTTTATTAAAATGCAGCAGTTCTTATCCGGCGATTCCGGCACATATGAATCTGAAGACGATCCCGGATATGAAGGAAAGATTTCAGGTTCCCATCGGACTTTCGGATCATTCCATGGGAAGCGTCGCCGCAGTGACGGCAGTTGCTTTGGGAGCAAATATTATCGAGAAGCATCTCTGTCTTGGAAGAGAGATCGAGAACCCCGATTCCGCATTTTCCATGGAACCGGAAGAGTACCGGAGGATGGTGGAAGAGATCAGGCAGGCGGAAAGGGCGATGGGGACTGTCAGTTATGAGCTTTCAGCAGAGGAAGAAAGCAGCCGGAACACCAGAAAGTCCATCTTTGTGTCGGCTGATATTGCGAAAGGCGAGATCATAACACCGGAGAATATCCGCGTGGTCAGACCGGCTTATGGCATGGAGCCAAAGTATTATGAAGAAGTGCTGGGCAGGCAGGCAAAAGTGGATATTGCATTTGGAACGCCGCTTAGCTGGGAGCTGTTGGAGACGGCGGACAGCTGATGGGTCCGGCGTATGTGTTATATAAGGGGAAGTTAAAATCAGATGACTTTGTATATCAGAACAGAAGCCAATCGCGTCACAGCAACCGGACATATGATGCGGTGTCTGGCGATTGCTGATGCGGCTGCCGAAAAAGGGATTCAGACAGTGTTTATTGTAGCGGAAGAAGGATCGGAGAGATTTCCGCAGGAGCGGGGATATGAGACGATCTGTCTGGGACGCCGGTGGGATGATTTTACCGGGGAGATTCCGGTAATAGAGAGACTGATTGATGATCGGCACGTGGAGGTTATGCTGATCGACAGCTATTTTGTCTCTGAAGAATACATGAGGGCTGTGACTAAAATGACAAAGACCGCATATATTGATGATCTGCATGCAGCGATCTGGTCATGCAGTATTCTCATTGATTATGCGGTCTATTATGATTTATTTGACTATCGGAAGGAATACCAGGATACAAAACTTCTGCTGGGTTGCGGATATGCGCCGCTGCGTAAGGAGTTTAAGGAGCTGCCTGCAAAGCAGATCAGGCAGTCTGTGAAAAGGGTGCTGGTGGTGACCGGAGGGACGGACGAGTATCATTTTATGAAGCGGTTTACGGAGACAATTCTGGCACGGCGGGATTTGTTTGTGGGAGTAGAATTTGCGCTGATCTGTGGAGCATTTAACCGGGAGATAGAGGAGATCAGACAACTTTCCGCAGATTATATGGCGGAAGCTGATGAATTTGAGGACGATCGGAAAAGCATCTCAGATAACGAAACAGATAGGAAAACCGATGCTATGAGGATCAGGATCTATCCTTCGCTTCCCACGTTAAAGGATGCAATGCTGAAAACCGACCTTTTGATCACGGCGGGTGGTACAACGCTTTATGAGATGGCGGCATGCGGGACTCCCGGAATCTGTTTTAGTATGGCGGACAATCAATTGGACAATGTCAAGGGGTTTNCGGCACGGGATNTGGTTTGGTATGCAGGNGACGTCAGAAAAGATTTTTCTTATGNCCGCCTGATACAGATGATGAAAGAGCTGATGGGAGACTATGCGGCAAGGGCTGCTGTTTCCGAAAAACTGAGGGCTTTGGTAGATGGAAAAGGAGCGGAGAGGATCGTTGATGCAGTTATCCATTATCGTTCCGGTCTATAATATGACCGCGGATCAGAAATTGAATCAGTGTCTTGATTCCCTGCTGGCGCAGACGATTTCGGATTATGAGATCATTGCGGTAGACGATGCGTCTACAGATGATTCTCTGAGCGTACTCAGACAGTATGAGGAGAGCTATCCGGGGCGTGTCAAAGTGATCGCCGGTGAAAAAAATCATCGACAGGGTGGTGCGAAAAACCGCGGCATCAATGCCGCACAGGGAGAATGGATCGGATTTATTGACAGTGATGACTGGATCGCTCCTGATATGTATGAAAAGCTTATAATCAAAGCCGGGCAGACCGGAGCCGATCTTGTGGGCTGTGATTATTCCCATGTGGATGGCTATACAATGCAGCCCGGAAAAGTTGTTGTCAATAATACTGCGGAACAGACAGGCGTGTTGGATGCAGAGAGACATAAGAAGNTGCTNCTTTGTCCNGGCAGCATGGTGGTCAAGANCTATCGACGNCANGTGATCATAGAGCATCATCTGGATTTCCCGGAGGATATCTTTTATGAGGATAACTGTGCATCGCCGTTGTGGTCGCTGTATTTTACGCATTTTGAACGGGTGGAGGAGCCGCTTTACTTTTACCGGATGGTGGAGGGTTCTACAACGCATCGTGTTACATGGGAACGCTGTCTGGATCGGATGAAGGCGGGGGAGCTTTTCCTGCAGGAGTGTAAGAAGCGGGGATTGTACGATGCGTACCGCAATGAGATAGAATATTGGTTCACGAAGATTTATTATGCTGCGACCCTGTTTTCTTATATGTATTCCGGCAGACGCCAAAAAATGAAAAATACTGGGGCGCTGAGGAAAAATATTAAAAAATTTGTTCCTGACTTTCAGGACAATCCGTATTATAAAGATATGATGCCGAAAGAAGATCAGAAGCTGATTGCTTTGCATATGCGGTCTAACCGGATATTTTTCTTGTACTATAAGCTGTTATTCGGATACCGGAGACTAATAGAAAAATCAAAAGTTAAGACCGGAGCTAAGGCAGAAGTTAAGTAGGTGACAAAATTGCAGATGAAACATGGAGAGGAACTATGAACGCAGTTGCCATTATTACAGCCAGGGGCGGCAGTAAACGTATTCCCAGAAAGAATATCAAACCGTTTTTAGGAAAGCCGATCATCGCTTATTCTATTGAGGCGGCGGTCTCTTCCGGTGTTTTTGAGGAAGTCATGGTTTCCACGGACGATGCGGAGATCGCGGAGATTGCCAGAATATATGGGGCCAAAGTGCCGTTTTATCGAAGCGAAGCCATGGCGGATGATTTTGCAACGACAGCGGATGTTTTAGAAGAAGTGCTTAGAATGTATCGGGAAAGAGGAAAGGATTTTGACTGCTTTTGCTGTATCTATCCGACAGCGCCGTTTCTGACTGCAGAGAATTTAAGGGCTTCTATGGACACGTTGATCCGTCAGGATGCGGATACTGTGCTGCCGGTAGTAAGATTTTCTTTTCCGCCGCAGCGGGCGGTGGTGATGCAGGACGGGTGTTTAAGACCAAAATGGCCGGAGCATGTGCTTACGCGTTCACAGGATCTGGAACCGTTTTATCACGACTGCGGACAGTTTTACTGTTTAAAGACGAAGAGCTTTCTGGAACAAAAAAAGGTAATAATGGAAAAAACCATGCCGTTTTTTCAGGAGGAAATGCGTGTGCAGGATATCGATACGGAAGAAGACTGGAAGATTGCTGAGATGAAATACCGTCTTATGCAGGGAGGAAGGCAGCAATGAGTTTATATCTGAGAAAGGCAAATGAGAGGGATAAGAAAATACTCTTTGACTGGGCAAATGAACCGGAGACACGAGCCAATTCTTTTCATCAGGAAGAGATATCCTGGGAGGAGCATACGGAATGGTATGGCCGCGTGATGCAGGCGGAGGATGTGCTGCTTTATATTGCCATGGATTTTATGAAGCCCGTGGGACAGGTCAGGCTGAATATAGAAGATAATGCCGGCAGGATCAGCTACAGCGTGGATGAGGAATGCCGCGGAGATCATCTTGGACAGAGGATGCTGGCTTTGCTGGAAAAGGAAACGGCGGGAAAGGTTACACGGCTTGTTGCGCAGGTAAAGCCGGACAATATGGCTTCCAGACAAAACTTTGAAAAGCTTGGATATAAACTCTGCAAAAATCATGATGAAAGCCGGGATATTGATGACTGCAGCCATCAGAAAATGGTTGTCTATAGCAAGGAGCTGGATGCCGTAAAGACCGGATCTGCCTCCGGAGAGGATCAGAAACCGGAAAAACAAAAAGGTAACGATAAAAACGATACGTTGATCGCAGCAGCAAAAAAAAGAGAGCCACAATTTGAGGTATTAAGGGTGATAGCCATGCTGATGGTTATCCTGCTGCACTATCTGAGCAAGGGTGGTCTGCTGGCGGATCCGGCAGGAGATATGACAATATCTGATTGGGCATTTTGGGGTATGGAAGCGTTATGTCTGGTCTGCGTGAATGTTTATGTCCTGATCAGCGGATATTTCTTTTCGGAAAGCAGATTCCGGCTGGGAAAAATTGCGGGGATCTGGTGCCAGGTGTTTTTCTACAGCGTAGTCATAGCGGCATTTTGTATGGCGGCAGGGCTTGTGGATTACAGGCACTATTTTGATTTGTATAACCTGCAGTTCTTTGTATTTCCCGTGATCAATGGACATTATTGGTTTGCAACAGCGTATTTGTTGATGTACCTGTTTTCCCCGGTCATGAATTATGCGCTTAAAGGGATGAGCAGAAAACAGCTGCAGCTGCTGATTCTGTTGCTGTTGATCCCATTTAGTTTTGCAAAATCCATTCTGCCGCTGCCGCTTATGGTGGATGACTGCGGTAACGGTTTTGTATGGTTTTTATGTCTGTATCTGATTGCGGCATATATCAGGCTGTATGGGATTCCTTTTCTGGAAAAGAAGGGAAAGGCATTGGCGGCATACCTGCTTTCGGCAGCAGGCATCTTGATTGCCTTGTCGCTGGCGGCTTTCTTAAACCACAGGACAGGTCATTATGAATATGCGTTGGAGATTCCGCTGCATTATAATTTTATCTTTGTTCTGACCGGATCGCTGGGACTGTTTTATTGCTTTAAAACATGGAAGGTGAAAGAAAATGCGTTGGTGCGCTATCTGGTGAAGATCGCTCCCTATACTTTTGGGGTATATCTGCTGCATGAACATCTTCTGCTGCGTTATTGGTGGCCGAAAATATTCAGGGTATCGGAGACCTATGGAGCAGTAAGAATCGTTCATCTTCTTTTGACAGTGCTTCTGCTGTTTGCTGCGGGGATTCTGGCGGACGTTNTGNGAAGCTTACTGTTNCTGGGGATCGATAAGCTGATGGTCATTGCGCTCNGNATCTATTATGCGAAGAGAGAAGCTATGGATTATCTGATCTTTGGATTTCTGGCTACTGTGGTCAATTGGCTTGCATATGCGGCATCTGTCTTTGGACCTCTTGAGGCAGGGACTGCATGGATAGCCGGAAAAATATGCGCTATCGGGCTTTTGGCAGCTTCTTCTGATCCTCTCGCATCGGCAAAGATTATTGTGGCTAATGTCTTTGCGTGGGTCGTTGCCGTGCTGTTTGCTTATTGGACCAACCGGACATGGGTGTTTCGGAGTCAGGTACAGGGCGCAAAGGCAATTTTAAAGGAGTTCACGGCATTTGTCAGTGCGCGTGTTACGTCCTTACTGGTAGAGACGGCGCTGTTATACCTATTGGTGGACCGGCTTAAGCTGAATGATATGTTTTCTAAGATTCTATTAAGTTTTATAACGATAGTGCTGAATTACATTTTCAGTAAATTGTGGATTTTTAAGAAAAAAGACAAAGTCAGGGAAGAAATAGATGCAAAGGGATGAACAAATAGAAAATGGAACCGGTANTANGANNAAAAAGGNAACTTTTAATAAAAANTNGGANATTATNCTGCCGGTTTTTTTGTTTNTGTTTGCTTTGATCGGCTGNAATCAGGGAGCAGACCTGACAGATACCACCTATAGTCTGGGTAATTATCTGTATATTCGTGAGCTGGGCGGAGAATGGGTCTATGCCACGTTTTTGGCCAATATGCTTGGGTATCTTCTGATGCTTCTGACAGGTCAGAAGATGATATGGATGAATGCAGCAGGGAGCGTGATGATCGCCGTTACGGCAGCAGCAGTGTATTATGGCTTAAGAAATGATATCCCTCGCGTCATTTTGTTTTTGGGAGAGCTGATGGCGGTCGGATTGTGCTGGTGCCCCAGAGTGATCTTTTACAATTATCTGACATATCTGCTGTTGACGGTGGCGGCAGTGATGCTTTTTCGTGCGGTGCTGACGAAGAAGAAAGGATTGTTTCTGGCTGCGGGAATATTACTTGGACTCAATGTATTTGTCCGTATTTCCAATCTGACAGAAATGGCGCTGATTCTGCTTGTATGGTTTGGTGCTTTTTTAGACCGTCCTGCAAAATTACAGAATGGCTCTGAAGGCAAAAAGCGGCAGATAGATACTGACAGGCAGAAAAATACAGTCTGGCAGCAGACGGGTATCTGTATCGGAGGCTATCTGCTTGGTATATTAATGGGATTATTCCTGATGCTCGTGACAGTGGGCGCAGACGGCTATTCCCGAATGCTGAACTGGGTATTTTCCTTGTTTACATCGAGTGGTGAGGCTGGCGGTTATTCCATGGGCGGGATGTTTGGTACGATTCTGAAAAATTACATGGGAAGCCTTCGCTGGCTGCTTTTTATGGCGGCTGGGATCGCGGCAGGAACAGCCATGTTTTTCATAAAGAGGGATTATTTCCTTAAATGGAAAAAGGTTTTTTATCTGGCAGGAATTGTTATTCTCGGAATTTATTTTTACAGAAACGGTGTCTATGACTTCAGATATTATAATAATGGCAGCATTTTCCATCTTAGTGTGCTGTTTTTTCTGATAGAATGGATTGTGTGTTTTATAATGATATTTCATAAAAAGGCGGGAAAAGAAGATAAGCTCTTTGCTATGCTGACAATGATAATATTATTAATAACGCCGATTGGAAGCAATAATCATCTTTTCACCTGCATTAATAATATGTTCCTGACAGCTCCGCTTGGATGCTTTGCCGGATACCGGCTGTATGGATTTTATTGCAAGGGCTGTTGGAGATTTCCCTGCGGCGCTATGTGTGTTTCGCTGGCGGCAGGACTGCTGGTTCAAAGTATATTATTTCACTGGTATTTTGTCTTCCGCGATGGAGTGGATGGTACGCCGAGGGATGCAGTGATTACAGAGGAGGATAATCATTATCTGTCCGGCATGAAGACGGCGCATGAACATGCGCAGGCGATTGGGGGATTGACAGCATATGCCGGAGAGCAGTTTGTTAGTGGTGAGGAATTGATCCTATATGGCAAGCTTCCGGGCGTTGCCNATCTGNTTCATATGCNGTNCGCGTTTACNACGATNTGGNCGGATCTNNACAGCTTTCCGATACAGCTGTTTACGGAGGAACTGGAACGGATCACAAAGGAATGTCTTGCCGAAGAAAGAGAATGGCCGGTATTGGTCTTATCTTTGGAAACGGCGGCTTATGCGACGCAGGATGCCGAAGGAATGTTGATGCTTGGCGTAGATGAGGCAGAGATGCAGACGGATGAAAAGCTGACAGCGATCTCAGAGTTTATTATATTACAAGGATATTACGAAACCTATTCCAATGAGGAATTTGTTGTTTTAGAAAAAAAATAAAAAGAAATCAATAAAAGACTATCATTATNTTCGTATCTATTATAAAATAGAAGAATGTTACAGGCTGTGAAAGGAGTANNANCATAGGGATGAGGAANTGGATAAACAAANCCGCAGCNGGNTTTCTTGCGGCAATNATTCTGTCGGGGANGGTATTTGCGGCTTTTGNACTGCATNCCNGNGCNGCNAAATCAGANTATGATNANGATGATTTTACAATNGANGCGNANCTCTCNNTATCTGCTTCAGNGGAATCNTTTGANATAACNGTAGAGNTNACCAANGACGGACCTGATTTTGAAGGAATGGTGCGTGTGATTCCGGATAACGGGGGCAGAAAGACCTGCGCTTATGATACGGTAATCTCTTTATCCAAAGGCAGTACAAAACAGTTTGTTGTATCGGTTCCCATCAGCAGTCTGGATATCTACTATAATGGATATGGTCAGACAGGGGCGCTGATCGTGGTTCTTTTGGATCAAGATGGCAATAAGGTCACCACCGAAAAATATTCCCGCTTTTTTCAGGGTTATCAGGATAAGCTGACTGTTGGTATTTTGAGTGACAAATATGATGAATTGGATTATTTTAGTTTATATGGAGGCTCTGTGTTTGTTATCAACAATAATTATCCGGTAGAGCTGATGGAGCTTTCAAAAAATACGCTGACAGATGAGCTGGAGAAGCTGGATTATTTAGTGATTGATCAATANGANACATNTCAGTTAAGTGAGGAAGCCATTGNGGCCATCGAAGAATGGACAAATCCNGGCGGTCTGTTGATCTTTGGTACGGGCGCTTATGCTTATGATGTATTGGGTGGATTTGATCCGCAATTTCTGCAGACAGAGTGTCTTGGGATCTATATGGTGGGAACGGGTGATTTTGTAACGGAACAGGGCCGGGGAAGAGACATGTACTCAGAAACGGGTTCGTACAGTCCGTATGATTATTACGGAGTGTCCATTGATATGTACCTTAACAATATTTACGAAACAGATACGGCGATTCTGGATGGGCTTTCCCAGTATGATGGATATTATCATTACGGACAAGGATATGGGAATTCCCTTTCATCCGGCAGCGGCAGTATTACATATCTGTATTATGCATTGTCGGATCCTGATGTGGTCAATGCGTCACCGGCTTATGTAGCTGAGAATATTTTCTCTATGGCTGCAGACCAGACAAATTTGAACAATGCCGCATTCCATAATACTGATGAGAGCGGCATCCGGTATGTTTACAATATCAGAAGCGCGCTTGGTATCATTGATATGGAGAAGGCGAATATCAATTATGGTATGTTAAATATACTGATCGCCATTTATGTCATTCTGGTCGGACCGGTGGTTTATCTTGTATTGCGGTATTATAAAAAACGTGAGTTATACTGGGCTGTGGTTCCCGCGTTGGCGCTTCTTTTTGTCGGCATCATATCGTTTGCCGGGAAAGGTTTTAGGATCGCGGATACTACCGTATGTTCGGTTACATTTGTGAATACGGGGAACGATGGGGAGACCGGCTCTGTTTTGTATGCATACAGTGCAGACCATGATGACTGGCTGATATCACTGGCGGATGAATGTGCTTATGCGGGTCCGCTGCAGAAAGATTATGGCTGGTCAAACGATCCAATGGAGTATTACTTCCGTGTTGTTGAGGATCTGTCCGGAACGAGTGTAGGGATCCGTCCGGGCACCAGTTTTGAGACGACGATGTTTCAATGCAGGGCTGCAGAGCCGGTTAAAGGAGAGATCTTAACGGAGGATATAGAAGTTACAAGCCATTCTGTCAAAGGTCATGTTACGAATGAAACGGGGCATGATTTTTCCTGTATGTTGATTTATGATAACAGATATTTTGCTGTTGTGGAAGGCATAGNGGANGGTGAAGAGATNAACCTTAAGNATNCGGAAGTGCTGGAGCACGGTGATAGTTCCAGTATAGATGATATCTTCTGGATGACGGCAGAGCGGAATTATGAAGACAATAAGTCGCTGGCTGCGCAGATGGCGGCGCTTTATGTCGGACTGCGGCAGGCGGTAGACTATCAGGGAACAGTCATTCTNGGNGTTGTGCCAAACTATGACAGGGTCACAGAGGGCAATTATACGGNGNCCTCGNATGGTGTTTTCTATTATATNCAGTNATNTTTAAGAATATTTGTTTTGTGGAAAATAAAATTTTTACATTGCAACTTAAGCCTGTGGCAAAGCTTGCAGGTTATGGAAGGATATAGGTGATTTATATGCTGCATATCAGTTATCTGTATAAAAATTACGGGAAATTTCAGGCGGTCAATAACTTAACGCTCCATATCCCAAAAGGTGATTTATTTGGCTTTGTGGGGCCGAATGGTGCAGGAAAGACGACTACTATCAGGATCATATGCGGTCTTCTGCCGGCAACTGCGGGTTCGGTTCATGTGAACGGGATAGATGCTTTTGCCAACCGGAAAGAGATCAAACGGCAGATCGGTTATGTGCCTGATTTCTTTGGCGTATATGATAATCTGAAGGTAAAGGAGTATCTGGAGTTTTATGGTTCCATGTACGGCATGCATACGGAGGATATCCTAAAAGTGGCAGACGATCTTCTGGAGTTGGTCAATCTGCAGGATAAGAAGGAAGTCTATGTTGATACGTTGTCCAGAGGTATGAAGCAGCGGTTGTGTGTGGCAAGGGCCCTGCTTCATAATCCGCAGCTTTTGATCTTAGACGAACCGAGCTCCGGTCTGGATCCCAGAGCAAGGGTGGAGATGAAAGAGCTGCTGATGAATCTGAATTCCATGGGAAAGACCATTATCATCAGTTCGCATATCTTATCTGAGCTGTCAGAGATGTGTACCAGTATCGGCATTATGAACAGAGGACAACTGGTGATGGCGGGTAAGATCGACGATATCAGGACTCATATGAATGCAGATAACAGAATCATTTTCTCGATTGAAAATGATATCGAGAAAGCTGCGCGTATTGTAAAGGAACATGCAGGTGTTATTGTACGTTCTGTCCGGGAAAATGAACTGATCATATCGCATACGGGTTCGACACGGGAGCTGAATCAGATGGTAAAGCAGATGATGGATCAGGAGATCGTATTAGCGGGATTCCATAAAGAGGAAGGGAATTTAGAAGCATTGTTTATGCAGCTGACAGGAGGGGCTTCGTAATGAAGATCATGTTGAATCCAATAATGAAAAAAGATTTCAAGGTTACTGCCCGCAGTATGAAAATGGCATGGGGGCTGATGGCATATGAAGCGGTTCTGGCTTTTATATTTATTTTGGCATTGTCAATGTTAAGCATGCAGTCCGGTTATAGCTATCAGAATATCTATAGTGAACTGATTTCACTTTTTCCGCTGATCGGGGTTGCGCAGGTCAGCATGGCGGCATTGGCGATTCCGGTTATGACAGCCTCTTCCATATCCGGCGAGAAGGAACGGCAGACGTTTGATATCATGCTGACGACCTGTTTATCGCCTATGTCGATTGTATTTGGAAAGGTTTTCTCTTCCGTAGTGCAGATCATGCTTTATGTGGCAGCCAGTATTCCTATTATGGCGCTTGCGTTTGTGCTGGGCGGACTTTCGTGGTGGACGTTGTTTTTGTTCCTGATCGTCATCTTTGTTTTTGCTACCCTTGCGGGAAGTATAGGGGTATTTTGTTCCTCTATCAGCAGAAAATCTATTGTTTCGATCATACTGGCATTTGTATCATATTTTCTTGTGTGTTTTTTAACGGTTTTGCCGATGATCATCGCCTATGTTTCTACAAGGGGGCGTAATGCTTATGATAGTATGATATTCCTTTTGTTGAATCCAATCGTATTTCTTGAAGAGTTTTTTATGCTTTCCATGACGGGAGAATCGCTGTTTTCCGGTGAATTAAGTGATGATTTGGGATTTTTTACTTCACTTCTCTCTCATGGTCCGCTTTGGTGCATTATTTCTGGGATATGTATGCTGGGACTCTCGCTGTTCTTTATGTTTCTGGCGGCAAAGAGGATCGATCCGCTGACGGATAAGGTTAGAAAATTCAAAAAGAAGCAGCCTATCGTGCAAAGCGCATTTATTCCTAAAGAGGTCAATAGTCAGGACGCGGGGAAAGAAACGGATCAGCTGGATTTTGTGAAAGAGGCTGACAGAGCAGGTGTAAATACCAGTGAAATGATGAATGGCTCTGACGCGGGCAAAGCGGCAGACAGCGCCGGAAGCGGGGAAACGGAGAAGGGCATCGAAGCAGTAAATAATGCAGAAGCAGTCAATGGCAGTGTCACGGAAAACAGTGTTGAAGCGGGAAATAATGTTGAACCGGAAAATAAGATGGAAGCGGTCAATGGCAGCGAAGCAATAAACAGCACAGATGCCGGAAATGAGGCTGAAAATGGATGAAAGAAAATTTCTGCAAAGTTTCATAAAATATTATCGTGGGAAAATGAATCTTGCGCTGCTTTTGAAGTGGTGTTTTATGGCCGGCGGCGCGGGAGCACTGGCTGCGCTGTTGATGGAGATCATTGCCCTGCTTGTTCCCTTTTATTATGCGCATCTGGCAGCGGTCCTTTGCGTCCTGGGCGGTATGATATGCGGCGTTATTATTGCCACGCTTAAGAAGTACGGTATGAAAGAGGCAGCGCTGGCAATCGACCGGTTTGGATTTGAGGAGCGCGTGATCACCGCTTATGAGAATCTGGAGGGGGAAGGGGCGGTGCTGACCCTGCAGAGAGATAATGCAGCCCGTATGCTGGAGCAAAATCAGCATATGGTGAAGAAATCAGTGCTCCCTTCTTGGAAGCTGATGCTGCCGGTGATTTTATTAAGTATTTTGGTGATCGTATTCATTATGCTTCCGTCCGAGACGAAAGAGATAGCTGTGCAGCGGCACGAACTGAATGAGTATGCGGAGGATATTAAGGAGGAGATCAAGGAGGCTTTGAATGCGCTGGAGGAGATTGAGACAGGCGGACTTACGACCGATCAGATCGCCCAGATCGAAGCGATGAAGGACTCGTTGAACGCTTCCATGTCAGAGGTGGAGGAATTTTCTTCCGAGCAGTTTAAAATGCCGGAGAGCCTGCAGGCATCGGAAATTGCCCTTCGACAGGCAAATACGCGGCTGGATTATAAAATGGAAAATATGGCTAATCAGCTGGGGCAGATGGCAGAGCAGAGCACAGGTAATGAAAGTATGCAGGTGTCCGCGCAAAGTCTGCAAAATGCGGCAAATCAGCTGGCTTCCAATCAGAATCAGGGAAATCAGAGCGGACAGAATCAGAGCGGTAACGAACAGGTCAATAATAGTCAGAATGGCCAAAATGGACAGGACGGTCAGGGCGGCCAAGATGGACAGGACGGACAAAACGGTCAAAGCGGTCAAAATGGACAGGATGGGCAGGACAGTCAAAGCGGCCAAAATGGACAGGACGGTCAGGGCGGTCAAAATGGTCAGGATGGACAAAACGGTCAGGATAGTCAGGGTGGACAGGGCGGTCAAGATGGACAGGACGGTCAGGATGGTCAGAACGGAAGCAGCGGGAATGGCGGGAATGGCGCAGGAACCGGAAGCAGCAGTACGCCGCATGATTATGTCAGCGTACCTAATGAATTGGGAGATGACGGATCGCTTCAGGGTATTTCTGTAGAATCGGAAAATTCCGATTACTACAGGGAACAAAATGGTCTTGCATGGGAGGGGGAACATGTTTCCTATGAATCCGTGATTGGAGAATATACCAATCAGGCTTATGAAGGCTTGGAGCAGGGAAGATATCCCAGCGGCATGACGGATGTGATCAAGGATTATTTTGGTAATCTACAGTAAATATTATGTTCAGTATGGAATGGTCCTGATGAGATAAATATTATATTACAGGGAAGGAATATGGTGGCGTATATGAATGAATTGGAACAATGGCAGCAGCGGATGATGCAGTGTGAGGCTGAGATCGGTAAGGGGATCATCGGACAAAAAGATATCATCCGGCAGACAATGCTGGCGATGCTGACCGGCGGCAATGTATTATTGGAGGGTATGCCCGGACTTGGGAAAACCATGCTGGTCAGTACAATCAGTAAGGTATTTCAGCTGACATTTAAGCGTATCCAGTTTACACCGGATTTAATGCCAAGCGATGTGACCGGTACGAATATTATCATCAAGGATCAAGGCGGCAGTGCATTCCGTTTTGAAAAAGGACCGATCTTTGCCAATCTGGTGCTGGCAGACGAGATCAACCGTGCAACGCCTAAGACGCAGTCGGCATTGCTGGAGGCGATGCAGGAACATACGGTGACAGTGGGCAATGACAGCTATCGTCTGGACGAGCCGTTCCTTGTGCTGGCAACGCAGAATCCGATTGAAAACGAGGGTACGTATCCACTGCCGGAGGCGCAGCTGGATCGATTTATGTTTAAGATCCTTGTGAATTTTCCGAGTAAGGAAGAACTAAAAGGAATCGTTGATCTGACGGAAGGACTACAGATGCCGTCTATTCAGCCGCTGTTAGATGGTAATGGGCTGGTGACTGCCAGAACCATCGTTGCGCAGATCCCCATTGCGGATGCGGTCATGGATCATATCCTGAATATTGTGATGGCGACTCATGCGGAGAATAAGTATATCAGGGAGGGCGCAAGTCCCAGAGCTGCGCAGGCGCTGATACGCGCTTCAAAAGCCAAAGCATTTATGGAAGGCAGGATGAATGTTTCTTTTGAAGACGTCAAATATGCGGCATATCCGGTTCTCCGTCACAGGATCATCCTCGGTTTTGATGCGGTTTCCGAGGGTATCAGCGAAGATCGGATCATTACGGATATTTTAAATTCTATCAAATAGAGGCTGAGTATGCTTGATGCAAAATTTTATGATGCGCTTGTCCGTCTGCGCCTGTCCATAGGGCATAAGTCCAGCATGAGTATGTCCGGTAACCGAAAGTCGGTACAAAAGGGCAGCTCGGCGGAATTTTCCGATTTCAGGGAATATATGCCAGGAGATGATATCCGCAGGATCGACTGGAATGCATATGCGCGTCTGGATAAGCTGTTTATTAAAGAATATATGGAAGAAAAGGAAGCGGTGGTTTCGATTCTGATCGATACCAGTGCGTCCATGAATTATGGGGAAGAGAAGAAATCGGAGCTTGCCCTGAGCATTGCGGCTGCGCTTTCTTATCTGGCGCTTTCCGGCATGGACCGGGTAGTCGTATATGATATGAAGAGGATGGCGAATCCTTATATCATTACCGGCGGTAAGAAAGGTTATCCCCGCTTGTTAAAGTGGCTGGAGCAGCTTTCTTTTGATGGCGCGGCGGATATCCATACCGCGATCCGGCAGATGGCGATGAAGGGTCCCGGAATGACGATCCTAATCAGTGATTTTCTGACGGACAGCATGGTAAACGGACCGGAGGATGAGATTGAAAAGCTTATGAAGTATCTGGATTACCGCAGGCAGAAGACCGTTATGCTTCATGTGATGGCTGAGGAAGAACTGGAGATCGGATTGTCCGGTACGTATCATCTGATTGACATGGAGAGTCAGGAGCATCTCAGGATTACGATGAATGCCGAGGCTATCCGTGATTATCAGAAAGGACTTCAAAATTTTCTGAATAAATTACAGCAAAGCTGTCGGAGGACAGGAAGCAGTTATGTCCTGTGCAGTACGGCAAGGGATTTGTATCAATTGATTTTTGAGGATTTAAGGGTGTTATATGACATTTGAAAGTATGTGGCCGCTGTTATTTCTGATAGCGGTTCCGGTGATTATAATTTTATATCTGCTGAAGCCTAAGGGAGTGGAGCATCTTATATCATCCAATCTCCTTTGGCAGAAGCTGCTGAAAAATCAGCATTCTAAAACATTTTTTGAGAAGTTTATCCACAATATTCTGATGTATCTTCAGATATTGCTTCTTTTGCTGTTTATTCTTTCTTTTATGTCCCCGTATATCAATGTTGACAGCACACAGGGCGGAAGGGTTATTTTTTTGATTGATACCAGCGCCAGTATGCAGCATGATAACGGCAGGGGAAAGCAGCGCATAGAGGAAGCGATAAAGACCGCCTGCGATTATGTGGAGGCGTCACGCAATACGACATTCAGTATCGTGACCAATGATCTTACGGGCACAGAGCTTCTGGCAGTGGGGATCAGCGATAAGGCAAGCGTCATAGAAACACTTCGGGGGATCACATGCTCTGACGCATCCGGTTCACTGGATGACGCACAAAATATCGTAGAAACGCTTTATACACAGATCAATGAGAATGGAGAAGGGGAACAGGCGCATCTGATCGTTCTTACAGATGGCTCGGGAGCGGAGGACGCTGCGGTCTATACTGAACATATGGGCGCCGATCTTTTGATTGCGGGAGAAGCAGTCAGTAATATCGCGAATGAATTTACTGTATATACTGAAACTGCGACAGGGACAGATGTTGTAACGCAGGTAACTAATTATAGTGACGCAGAGGCATCCTTTGATGTCAGTCTGTATGACGGGGAGGATACGCTGCTGGAGGTGCGGCAGATGACGCTTTCTCCGGGTGAAAGAGGCATGTGCCTGTTTCAGGATGTTGAATGGAATGCAGAGTATCTGAAAAGCGTGATTTCGGGCGTCCGGTTTGAAGGTCAGAAGAATGCTTCTTCTGATAGTCTGGCGGCAGATGATATTTCTTATGCGGTACGATCCGGCGGCAGCCTTGCGAACGGTGTGCTGATCAGCAGCGGCAATACATTTATAGAACGTGCTTACCGTGCGGTGACGGGCAGCGATATCGTAAAGAGCGGAGCGGATACGGCGCTTGGTTCGGATGCCTACAATATGGCAGTCTATGATGTCGGCAGCAGTGTTTCCCCGTCTGCCAGCATAAACCGTATCGTATTGGCGGGCACAGACAATGTTTCCGGAGAACTTCGGAATGTACGGCTGGAAGTGGCTTCCGGAGAGCTTACTGCAGGACTTTCTGATTTTACGATCGGCGCCAATGTGACTCATACTTATGAAGTGCCGGAATGGGGGCACAGCTTTATCACCAGTGGAGATCAGTGTGTGGCATATTATGGTGAGCATGACGGGCTCAAGGAGATCGTGCTTGGTTTTGATATCAGGGAGACGGACTTTCCGCTGCTTGCAGAGTTCCCCGTCTTTATGGCCAATGCGATCAGTTATCTTTCCGACACTTCATTTCTTGCCTCCAATATCTATGCGGCAGGAGACTTGGTGGTATTCCAGCCGCGTGCGGATATGGATGTTGACGTAGTTATTGCGGATACCTCGAAAGCAGGGATCTACAGCGTCAGGGCAGGGGAAGAAGAGGAATATTATGTTGTCAGGATCGAGACTGTACGGGAGTCGGATGGACGTATTACTGCGGAAGATATTACCGGTACGAGGGATTACAGTACTATCAAGGTAAAACAAACACTCCGCGATATTTTCCTGATTTTGGCTCTGATTCTAATGATCGTGGAGTGGATCATCTATCTGAAACAGATGAATCAGTTAAAAAGAGTGAATCTTTTCTATCTGGCTATTCGTTGTGTCGGATGGATTTTGTTGATTCTGGCTATTGTCGGACTGACGATCCCTAAAAAGAGTGATCAGGTGACGACAATATTTGTTGTGGATATGTCAGTAAGCAACCAGGAGAATCTGGCAGAGATTGAAAGGTATCTGTATAATGAGATCTCTGAGATGCCGGCTAAAAACCGATATGGTATCGTGACCTTCGGAAGGGATGCGCAGATCGAGCAGTTCCTGACAGAGCGTCGTATGTCGTCAGGCTTGATGACGGTCACAGATGATTCAGCGACCAATCTGGAGGAAGCAGTCTATCGCGCTATGGCAATGATTCCGGCAGAGGCGGCAGGACGGATCGTGCTGCTCACGGATGGACGTGAGACGAAAGGAGATGTGCTTAATACGGCGGGCGCAATCGTATCTAATGATATTGAATTGAAAGGGATTCTTTTTGATACCACGCAGGGCGAAGATGTATATGTTGAAGATGTGAAGCTTCCTTCTTATCTTCATCCGGGAGACAGCTATACTGTAGAGGTTACGGTGACAAGTAATTATGATACGGATGCAGAGGTCGTGCTGATGAATGGCGAGCAACTGCTTAGTACATCTTCTGTACACCTTAATCGCGGGACGAACCGGTTCGTATTTGAGCAGACGGCAGCCAGTGGCAATATGGAAAGCTTTGAAGTCGTTGTGAACGCGCTTGGAGATACCTGCGCGGAAAACAATGCCTATCATGCATATGCAGTGGTGGAGGATGCGCCCAAGATCCTGTTGGTTGCGGGAATCGGGGAGAATACATCTGCCATGTCGGAGATCCTGACACAGGCGGGATGTAACTTTGAGATTGTATCGGCAAAAGATGCGCCTGACAATATGAATGACCTGCTGAATTATAGGAACATCATACTGCAGAATGTTTATTTAAGCGATCTGCCGGAGGGTTTTCTGGAAGAGATAGAATCTTATATCCGTGATTACGGCTGTGGACTGATCTGCTGCGNCGGANCCAACAGCTTTGCGCTTGGCNGCTATNGGGACAGTGTTCTNGAGCAGGTGCTGCCTGTGGATATGATGNTTCGGGGAGTGAATGAACTGCCGTCTACAGCGATGGTTATGGTAATCGACCGTTCCGGAAGTATGCTGTCCGGTTATCCTACGAATCTGGATATGGCGATCACTGCGGTAGTGGAAGCTGTCCGTCAGATGCGGGCAGAAGATTATGTCGGAGTGCTGTCCTTTGATGANGGTTTTATCTGGGAAGTTCCTATTACGCTGGNGGAGGANAAGGAAGATATTATTGANCGGGTGGAAAGCATTAATGAAGGCGGCGGCACGACGATCAAGCCGGCGCTTCAGGAGGCTTATAACAGGATTCTGAATACGGATGTATCTGTCAGGCATGTTGTGCTTCTGACGGATGGTATGGGTGAGACGACAGATTTCAGGGATATTATTGCTTCCTATCAGATAAGCGGTGTTACGCTTTCTACGGTGGCGATTGGGTATGGATCTGATACGCAGCTGCTGCAGCGGCTTGCGTCAAATTGCGGCGGAAGGTATTATTATACGGATGATTCCAGCAGTCTTCCCAGGATCTTTTCACAGGAAGTATTCTTAAGCGGAGATACCTATCTGCAGAATGGAAAATTTCTTTTGCAGGTAAATGCCTCTAATGAGATTACGACAGGATTATTTGAAGATGGATGGCCGTATCTTCAGGGATATGTTTCCGCGTCTCCCAAAAATGCTTCCAATCCGTTGATCATATCGGATAAACAGGATCCGATACTGACGGTATGGCAGTATGGACTTGGCAAGACGGTAGCATGGAATACGGATGTTACCAATAAGTGGACCTCGGAATTTGCCGGAAAGGAAGATTATATCCAGTTGTGGAAAAGGATNGTGGATTATTCCAGCGGCAGCACTTCCTTAAATGGTGATTATATGGATGTGGTAACTGTAGGCGATCAGATGACAATTACTTATGAGGCGCAGGATTATACCGGTCAGACGATGATCAATGTGATGTATGAGGACCCGGATGGAGAGCAGAAGGAACTGACGCTTCATGCGGTAGAACCGGGAAAATATGAGGCGCAGCTGGATACGCTTCGTACCGGCATCTATCAGTTAAATGTACGCAGGCTGGAGGGCGACGAGATAATAAATGCGGTGACTTCAGGGACGGCGGTGCAGTTTTCCGACGAATACCGTTTCGATGTCAGCAATAGTAACACAATTTCTTATTTGGAAACTTACGGCATGGTGATAGACAAGGAAGATGAGATATGGACAAAGCGTTTGACTAAGGCAAAGGAGTCCTATGATCTGACAGACTGGCTGCTTGCGATTCTGATCGTGTGGTTTTTAATGGATATCGCAGTACGAAGATTCCAGTATGTTCTCAATATCAGACGGCGCAGAAATACCGCAAAGACTGCATTGGATACTGTGGACGAACGGCAGGGAGAATCACGCTTAGAGACAATGGCAGAAAAGCAGGGAACGGAGGCGGCAAAGAGCGAAGCGGNAGGACAGTCGGCTTCAGTAAATATGGCTGCAGGACAGGTGAAGACAGCGGTAGAANAGGCAGATACGGCAGAAGGCGGACAGACTGTTATGNCTGAACAGACCGGAAAACGATCGGNGCGGTCAGGCGGCAAAGNGAAAAAGAGCAGAAAACAGAAGGAGACGCAAAAGGAAACATTAGATACCGCGCAGCTGTTAAAGAAAAAGGATGAGAGGAATATTACTTGATGAGGATGGGGATGATTTACCATATAAGATATGCAAAGATGAAGCAGATGGATCGTGGGGATGCAGGATTTTACAAATTTGGAAGAGGAGACGGCGATGATCAATTTTAATATACCCCCCTTTACGGGAAAAGAGATGGATTATATCAGGCAATGCGTGGAAGCGCAGAAGATCTGCGGGGATGGACCGTTTACCNATAAATGCAATCAGTGGATCGAGGAAAGGACNGGAACAGCAAAATGTCTTNTGACNACNTCCTGTACNCATGCAACGGAGATGACGGCNCTGCTGGCAGATATCAGGGAGGGGGATGAAGTGATCATGCCTTCCTATACCTTTGTTTCGACAGCAGATGCATTTGTGTTAAGGGGAGCAAAAGCCGTCTTTGTAGATATTCGTCCCGATACGATGAATATTGATGAGAAGCTGATCGAGGATGCTGTTACGGAGAATACAAAGGCGATCGTGCCGGTACATTATGCAGGGGTGGCATGCGAAATGGATGCGATCATGACGATTGCAAAAAAACATCAGCTTTTTGTGATAGAAGACGCGGCGCAGGGAATGATGGCTTTCTATAAGGGACAGGCGCTGGGAAGCATTGGCGACTTTGGCTGTTACAGTTTCCATGAGACAAAAAATTACAGTATGGGAGAAGGCGGCGCGCTTCTGATCCGCGATAAAAAATATATTGAGGATGCAGAGATCTACCGGGAGAAGGGAACGGACCGCAGCAAGTATTACAGAGGCCAGATCGATAAATATACCTGGGTCAACTATGGTTCCTCTTATCTACCCAGTGATATGAACGCCGCATATCTTTATGCGCAGTTAGAGATGGCAGAGGAGATCAATGATGCCAGATTAAAGATATGGAATACGTATTATGCGGGATTAAAGGAGCTGGAAGAACAGGGGAAGATCGTACTGCCGGTTGTTCCGGAAGGCTGTATTCATAATGCGCATATGTTTTATATCAAAACAAATGATCTGGCGGAACGGACGGCATTTATTTCTTTCATGAAAGAAAAGGGAATACTGACGGTATTTCATTATGTTCCGCTGCATACTGCAAAAGCGGGACGAAAATTCGGAAGATTTCACGGGGAAGATGTCTATACGACAAAAGAAAGCGAACGGCTGGTCCGCCTTCCGCTGTATTACGGATTGACAGAGGAACAGAATCTGTATATTATCGAGCAGGTCAAGGCATTTTACGGTTAAAGGAAGAATTATGGAAGAGCATTTTTTATCAGAATCTAAGGAGAATCAGCGCAATATTAAATATGTAAATATTGCCGTTGCTATGATGGTGACGGCAATTCTGTTTTTGATTCTTTCTTTTTGGTCAGATATTGTATATTGCTTAAACGACGATATGATGATTCAGAGTATACTGTCCGGAAGATACAGTGGCAGTCCCAGTGGGAATGCAGTATATCTCAGCGTGCCGTTAAGCAGCCTGCTGGCTTTTCTATATGGGATTTTGCCTTCTTTGCCATGGCTTGGCTTGTTTTTGGCGGGCTGTTATATACTTTGTTTTTTTCTGACATTGTTAACTTCTCTGGAACGGCTGGCGAAAAACGCGGAGCTTACAGGTGAAAAGCGTATCATTGGTATCTGCGTTGTATGCGTTTTAAGCGTATCTGTATTCTGCGGCTTTTTTTTAAGTCAGTTCCTGATGATACATTATACGGTTGTAGCGGCGGTTCTGGGGGGAACTGCCCTTTATCTTTTTATGATATCGGATGACGGCGGGAAAGGGAAATCTGCCCTGCAAAGCAGTCTGATGCCGNTGATNCTGCTTCTGCTTTGCTATCTGGTCAGGACAAAGGTGTTTTTTATGACNGCTCCGTTTCTGGCGACAGCAGGTCTTTATCGTATCTTAAGGACAAAAAGATTTGTCTGCTATCTGGTTCCGCTGGCTATGCTGGGTGCGGGGCTACTGCTTTTTGCGCTGGTGGGGCATCTGTCATATGGTGACGCGGCATGGCAGGAATATCTTGATTATAATGATGCGCGTACAGAGCTGTATGATTACGAATTGCTCTGGGAGGAAGAGGAAGCGGAAGCATATTATGCCGCACAGGGATATGCGNCGGAGGAGNTAGANATATANAGGGAGTATAATGTACTGTTAAATGAAACTCTGACGGCGGAGGATTACAGAAAGCTTGCTGCTTATGGCCGTCTTAGACCGGAGGGGCAGCGTACATGGTTTCAGAAATTCAAAGAGGGCTTCTGGCTATATCGGCACAGAATGTTGGGAAAGACGGAGGATTATCCGTATAATATCGTGAGCATTGCTCTTTATATCATGGCGGCGATGCTGATGATAGGAGGCAGGGATAAAAAATCTTTGTGGATGCTCGTTCTATTGGGCATGGTAAGATCCGGCTTGTGGATCTATCTTTTGGCGGAAGGCAGATATCCGGAGCGTATCGTCATTTCACTATATCTGATCGAATTGCTTGTGCTGTTGGCGATGATCGTCGATGCATTGAGTGTGAGAAGAACTTCTGATTGTGTTGGCAATTTTATTTCTTTTAGCAATTTTACTTGCAGCAGGAACAGCGGCATGGAGGCTGGATCCGTACTGTCAGACAATATGCTGGCTCAGAATGCTCCGTCTCCTCCGGAGCAAATCATAGAGAAGAGGATCAGCAGTATTGTAAATCATATGGGAATTGCTCTGGCGNGAATCGTACTCATGATCCTGTCGCTGGAAACTGCATATCAGGTTTTGCCGAAAACATTGNAGACAAGGNCGNACCAGCTGGCGATCAATAGAGAAGAAGATCGGTTATATGNTTNTATGAAATCCCATCCGGAGANTCTTTATCTTCTGGNTGTGTATGCTGTTGTATATCATACAGAATATGCGGTCAGGGATTATGACGGTTCTTATGAGAATTATCTTCTGCTTGGAGGATGGGTGGCGGGAAGTCAGCATGTGACAGAAAAACTGGCCGGTTGGGGATATGAGTCGGCATTTGACGCGCTTGAACATGGAGAAAATGTGTATCTGGCGCTCAAAGAGGGTGTCGGAATGGATATCAAAGAACTGGAAGACTTTTACTTTTGGAGAACCGGAGAAACGGCAGTGTTTCAGCAGGTAGATGCTGTCGGCGAAAACTTCGGCATCTATCAGAAAGTAGATTGAAAAATCACACTGATGTGCTGATTTTTCAATCAGATCGCAGTAAAACTGCTCTGACATGGAGGACTATTATGGATGTTGTTGGAGAACGAATCTATCTGCGTAAGATGAAGATAGAAGATACGGATCAGGTGATTGCATGGAGAAATGCGCCCCATGTTATGGAACAATTTATCTACCGCACACCGCTGACAAGGGAGACGCATCTGGAGTGGATCAGAACAAAAGTAAATACCGGAAAGGTACAGCAGTTTATCATCTGCATGAAGGAAAATGACAAAGGGATCGGAAGCTTTTATCTGCGCGATATTGATCCCGAAATGCGGACAGCGGAGCTTGGTATCTTTATTGGGGAACAGGATGCTCTAGGGAGAGGTTATGGCACGGAGGCGGTCAGGCTGGGCGTTTCCTATGGCTTTCAGACGCTGCAGCTGGAGAGGATCATCCTAAGGGTATATTCGGATAATAAAAAAGCGGTCCGTAATTATGAAAAAAACGGATTTATGCGGATAAAGGACAGGACGGAGACGGTTGAAAGAGACGGCTGCAGCCGGACAGTGATCTTTATGCAGAAAGTAAAAGATGCACCGTAGAATCTGTAAGAACAGACTAATAAGTAATTGCGAAAGAGTTAAGTCCGGATTACATAACTCTTTCGCAATTCCCTAAAATAGAAAAAAATAATAAGGCGGCGGTAGAATAGCGAAAGTATGGGATACAAGGGAGGAGTGTCAGTTGAAAAAGGAGAGGATTCTTTATCTTGATTTGGTCAGAATATTAAGCTTTATTATGGTGACAATGTATCATTTTACGGTTGCATCGGAGGTGTTTGGCGTCAATGCAAAGCTTGAGGTTTATAAAAGCGTTTCCCATATTCTTGCACCGCTTGCGCTGTCCGCTTTTTTTATGGTATCCGGCGCTGCTTTGATCTTTCAGTATTCGGAAAAAATTTCTTTAAAAGAGTTTTATAAAAAAAGATTTTTAGGCATATTTCCATTGTTCTGGCTTGCGTATCTTTTTGCTTTTCTGGATTATTTTTATCAGACGGGAGGTATGCCGGAAGCGCCTAAGGTGAATTTTCTGCTGACGGTCATAGGGGTGGACGGATATCTCAATGATTATCTTCCGACTTTTTATCTGCTGGGAGAATGGTTTCTTGGGATGATCATCATGCTGTATCTTTTATTCCCGCTCTATCGTAAGATCATGAAAAAAAACAAATACATTCTGCCGGTTGTTTTTCTGGCAGGAAGCGTCTGGCTGCTGTTTGCAAATCCGTTTCCGATGGTGATTGAGAAAAATCTGATCGTATGCAGCTTTTATTTTGTATTAGGAATGATGATCGAGATGCTCCGCCTTGGTGCAGACAAGAAGAAGTTTGCTGTCGGGCGGCGGATTGCGGCGGCAGCCGGTCTTGCGCTTTTTATCCTTCTCCTTGCAGCGGAAGGGACAGCGTTTCCGATCAATTCATACATTAAAATTTTTATCAGGACGCTCTCCTGTTATATGATCGTCATGGAGGCTGCTGAGTGGATGAGAGGAGAGAGGATCAGGAAATTGATTACTGCCATTGGACGGCATTCCTATGCCTTTTTCCTGATTCACCATGTATTTCTGCACCGGTATCTTGCGCACTATTCAGGGAAGGTGATGAGCGGATCTAATACGCTTGTGCTGTTTATAAGTTCTATGGGATATATTTATCTGTTGGCAGTCGGTCTGGACCGGGTGTATTCTTATCTGAAAAAGTCAGTAAACAGAGGACGTTCGAAGGATGGAGGGCGGTAATGGCGTCTTCGTTGCAAATCTTCTCCTTTTGTTATATAATCAAAGAGAAAATAACAAAATTTACCATTTTATGTGTGATGGATAAATTAGCATGAAATATTTCCCATAGAATGGGAATTATTAAAATATGGCGGTGGATAAAAGCTGGATCTTATTTGTGTGGAAAAGGTAATATTGGGATAATGANTGCGTTGATAGATAAGTTTAAGATGTCAGAGAATGAAATTGCAAAGGTACGCTATTTTTTCTTTGTCATTTTCTTTTGTGAAATCATATATGCGGGCATCCGGTTTATGAATGCGGGCGTCAATTATGAACAGGCAGTGGGTTTCCGGCTGTTTTGCATCGGNTTTGGACTTCTTGTGCTGAGCATGATGGAGATTAAGCAGTGGATGACGATATGGTCGCTGCTTTATCTGCCGGCATGTTATTTTTATACGCGTGTCGCATATCAGAAACATTGGATTGCGGATACCTGTGAGTATCAGCATGTGGATGTGATCAGGATGGGAAAACTGGTGGTGCTGATTTGGGGCATCGTACTGATCGCCATTGTTTATGATCTGATTAAAAACAGACGGATTGGCATTCGGAGTTTTCATCCGCTGTTGGGGGGCATTTGGCTTGCATTTATCGTCCTTCTTACGATCTTTAAGAAGGAGTATTTTTATGCAACATTTTTTGTCATCTGCATGACGTCATTTTACTGGGTGCTGACCGGAAATCAGCGGCAGCGGGCGGTATGGAAGGCATTACAGGATGCGGTGATATTGTCTTTCTTTTATGTTTCCTTTATGTCTTTGATGCGTCGCCCCTATGATTGCGAGCGTTATACGACTTATTTTGTCAATGCGAATATGGCGGGGATGTATCTGGCTTGCGTGATTGTGGTTTTGTTTAATCGGATAGATCTTTGGATGAAAAAATGGCGTGAAGCGAAAAAATATCTCGTTGGACTTGTATTCTACTACCTGATGCTGGGCTTTGCCTGTTCTCTGGCAATCTTCAATTATACGAGGACGACGATTATGGGGCTTGTCTTTGCATTCTTTGTCTTATTTATTCTTCAGATGATCCGTTCGCCAAGAAAAAGAAAAGTGCTGCTGCAATATGGACTGGTGATTGTGTCAGTGGCTTCTCTGTTTCATGCAACGTATTATTCCATCCGCTATATACCGGCGTATATGAATGTACCGTATTTTTTTATGGGAGAATACAATCCTGAGACAAGGATTGTGAAAGGGGATCCGATTGATTCGCCCAAATATACTACGATAGAAAGCTTTTTGACGCTTGCGTTTGGAAAATGGGGTATTTATATCCCTTTTACGGAGGAAGCGAAGGAGGAAAGCAGCGAAGTGGTCATNGATACGGAGCGNGACGTGACCAACGGCAGGATCGATATCTGGAANGCATATCTGGAAAAGACGAANTGGGAAGGNCATTATCCGGGACATATTACTNTGGAGAGCGGGTATTTTACTTANCANGCNCACAGCACNTATATNCATGTATTGTATCANTATGGNATTTTGACCGGAGTCATCTATGCACTGTTGAATTTCTGTGCTTTTGTCGTGGCGGTATGCAGATATTGGAAAAAGGGACAGGAAGAAGATTCCCATGACCTGCTGATGGCGGTATTGTTGATAGGGATCTGCCTGATGAGTCAGGTGACGGAATGGATGGGACATCCTGCATATGTGATCAATATGATGTTATTTATGATGTACGGCATGCTTCTGTGCGATCCGAGGGAGAAGGATCAGGTGATGGACGTCGGGAGATCCGGATGATGCACCGGGAGTGAAAGGACAGACATGAAGGATAAAAGCTACGAACAGTATAAAAGAATATTTCGATTTAGTGAAGTCCTGCTGACCTTGGATGCCATGGGCGGAATGTTTGGGTATCTGTGGTATCAGTATCTGAATAAGCTGAATGAAAAGCCGTTTACCGGTTCCGGTAACCTGATGCAGATCGCGGTATATGTGGTGGTAACATTGATCCTGATACAGATTTTCGGCGGATTTGAGATTGGGTTTTTTACGCCGTTGAACGCGATCTTGTCTCAGGCGCTTGCCATGTTCTGTGTGAATCTGGTCATGGCGGTACAGATTGTGTTGACGATCAGCTCCATCTATACATTGGATGAGATCTTTCTGGCAATGCTGATCTTATGGGTGGTGCAGCTCTTTCTTTCGATACTGTTGGTGCTGCTGTTTGACAAGCTGTATATAAAACTGTTTCCGGCATGGGATATGCTGGTGATTTATGAGAATGATTCTGTCCGTTTGTTTTTAGACAAGGTCAATACCAGAAAGGATAAGTATGTTGTCAGTGAGAAGATCCATATTTCATGCGGTTTTGAAAAGATATGCGATAAAATAAAAGAGCATGATTCCGTGATTGTCTATGATGTCGCCTCCAATCTGCGCAATGACATCATTAAGTTCTGCTATGGAAAAGGCGTCAGGGTTTATCAGACACCGAAGCTTTCAGATATTATGATCCGAAGCGCAAGAGAGCATCATCTGTTTGATACGCCGCTCCTGATGTCTAACAATATCGGATTAAGTTTTGAACAGAAGCTTCTGAAACGCACCATTGATATCGTGATTTCTCTGTTGATGTTGATCGTTACATCCCCCATTATGCTGATCACAGCGATATGCATTAAACTGGAGGATCATGGCCCTGTGATGTTTGTCCAGGAAAGGATCACCTTAAACGATAGACCATTTATGATCTATAAATTCCGCAGTATGATTGTGGATGCGGAGGCAGACGGCAGGGCGAGACCTGCTGCCACGGATGATGAGCGCATTACCAAGGTGGGGCGGTTCATCCGTAAGACAAGGATCGATGAGCTTCCGCAGCTCTTTAATGTTTTAAAGGGCGATATGAGTCTGGTGGGACCAAGACCNGAGCNCGTAGAGCATGTAAGGAAATACACGGAAAAGATACCGGAATTCGGCTTCCGTACAAAAGTACAAGGAGGGCTGACCGGCTATGCGCAGGTGTATGGCAAATACAATACTACAGCTTATGATAAATTGAAGCTGGATCTGATGTATATTGAAAATTATTCTTTGGCATTGGACTTCAGGATTATCGTTATGACGATCAAGGTGCTTTTTATGAAATCCAGTACGGAGGGATTTGTGCAGGAGGAACTGTCGGCCGGGACAGTGCAGGAGGCGGCATCGTCTGTTGATGAGGGACTTTTATTGGATGCAGAAAAGAAGGAAGGCAGAGCCGGATCATGACAGATGTATTTTTGGTTGCAAGTAAAGGAATCCCTGCAAGATACGGAGGCTTTGAAACATTTGCGGAACGCCTCGTGCGGGGAAGAACGACCGATCAGATTAAATATCATGTTTCCTGTATGGCGCAGAAAGAGGACTTAAAGAAGCCGGAGCATTTTGATTATCAGGATGCGGACTGTTTCCGGGTAAAAGTCCCGCTTCCGGGAGCGCCTGGCAGAATTTTGCATGTATCGCTGGCACTTTCCGAAATCGAGCGATGGAAAAAAGAGCATCCGGACAGTGATACGGTGGTGTATATATTGGGCTGCCGGATCGGACCGCTGATGAAATATCATGCAGAGAGCCTGAGAAAGTTGGGATGCAGAATATACGTAAATCCTGACGGACTGGAATGGAAACGCGCCAAGTGGAATATGGTGGCAAAGAGATTTTTATATTACTGTGAGGGATGCNTTGTAAAAAATGCGGANCTTGTTATCTGCGATGCGNAAGCAATANAACGCTATANTAAAAAAANTTATGGCAGNAGNGTGAAACGCACGTNTTATCTGGNATATGGGGCGGATATCAACGAGGATGCGGATGAGAATCCAAAGAAAGACTTGTGTCAGAAGCAGGGACAGGCTGAGGATCCTTGGATGCAGTGGTGTAAGGATAAGGGAATCAGAGAGAAAGGTTATTATCTGATCGTAGGAAGGTTTGTGCCGGATAATAATTACGAGACGGTTATCAGGGAGTTCATGAAATCGGATTCTGAGAGGGATCTGGTGATTATTTCCAATATTGAAAAGAATAAGTTTTATGAACAGTTAAAGATGAATACCGGATTTGAGCAGGATCCACGGATCAAATTTGTAGGGACGGTATATGATGGGCAGCTGCTTTCCATCATACGTAAAAATGCGTTTGCCTATTTTCACGGGCATGAGGTAGGCGGAACCAACCCTTCTCTGCTGGAGGCGCTGGCGGTGACGGATCTGAATCTGGTGCTGGATGTGGAGTTTGGGAAAGAAGTGGCGGGAGATGCCGCCTTGTATTGGTCTAAGAAAGACGGTAATCTGCAGCGGCTGATCGGACAGGCGGAAAAGCTGTCACAGGAGGAAATCCTTTCGCTGGGGAGAAAAGCAAAGGAGAGGATCCGTCGATACTATAGCTGGGAAAAACTGGTGCAGGATTATGAAAGACTCTTCACAGAAGATCGTATTGATCTCTAATAGTTTTGGAAGTTTATATAATTTCAGATACGAGCTGATCTGCGCGCTTTTGAAAGAGTATCAGGTCACGCTGTTTACGCCGATGGAAGAGGCTGACTATGAAAAGTATGATGAGTTAAAGGAAATGGACTGTCAGCTGGTAGAAACGCCTTTTCGGCGCAGAGGCAAAAATCCGTTGTCGGAGATTGCTCTGTACCGACGATATCTGCATTTATTAAAAGAAGCCAATCCCGCGTTGGTTCTGACCTATACGATCAAGCCCAATGTCTATGGGGGTATGGCATGCCGGAAGCTAAAAATCCCCTATATGAGCAATGTTACGGGCTTGGGGACAGCTTTCCAAAAAAACGGTCCGCTGCAGTGGATGGCAGTCTGGTTGTATCGTAAGGGACTGAAGGAGGCAGAACGTGTATTTTTGCAGAATCGAAGCAGTTTGGAGATTCTTGCTGAGAATAAAGTCCTGCATGGTAATGAAGTCCTGATGGCAGGCTCCGGTATCAACTTGGAGAAATTTGTCTGTTTTCCTTATGAGGAGCAGTATGCGAAAAGCTTTTATTATATTGCCAGGATCATGAGGGAAAAGGGCGCGGAAGAATTTTTGGAAGTCTTAACGAGAATGAAAAAAAAGTATCCTGACACGCAGTTTCATGTGATTGGATTCTGCGAGGATGCTTACGGGGAGCGGATCCGGCAGATGGAAGCGGACGGATTGCTGACGTATCATGGATGGCAGGATCATATGCAGCCGTATTTCCAAAAAGCGGGATGTGTGATACAGCCCTCACATCATGAGGGGATGTCTAATGTGTGTTTAGAGGCGGCAGCATCCGGAAGACCCCTTATCGTATCGGATATTCCCGGATGCCGTGAAGCGGTGGAGGATGGAAAAAACGGTTATCTGTTTCCTGTGACAGATACGGAAGCGCTATATCAGAAGGTGGAGCAGTTTTACCTTCTGCCTGTGGAAGAAAAAGAGGCTATGGGAAAATACGGAAGGGAAAAGATGTGCAGGGAATTTGACAGAAAGAAAGTTGTGGAGAGGTATCTTGCGGAAATTGCGGAAATATTAGAATAAGTAAATCAGGTATTTGCGAAAGAGTTATGTAAACCTCATGGATGGAGTTGTGGAATTATAAAGAGATTGTTTTGCAAACACTAATTATAGAATAGAAAGCGAGGAAAAATGATGGGTCTTTATGAAAAAATTGTGGCAAAAGAGGAAAAAATATCATTGGTAGGTCTTGGATATGTAGGAATGCCGATTGCTGTGGCATTTGCCAGAAAGGTAAACGTCATCGGTTTTGATTTGAACGCAGAAAAGATAGCATTATATCAGTCCGGTATTGACCCGACGAGGGAAGTCGGAGACGAGGTCATTAAAAATACAAAGGTGGAATTTACTTCCGATGAGCAGAAGCTTCGGGAGGCAAAATTCCATATCGTTGCCGTGCCGACACCGGTCAATAGCGACCATACGCCTGATCTTTCTCCTGTAGAGGGCGCAAGCAGGATCCTTGGCAGAAATCTGACGAAAGGGTCTGTCGTTGTATTTGAATCCACGGTGTATCCCGGTGTTACGGAGGATATTTGTCTGCCGATTCTGGAAAAAGAGTCGGGATTGAAATGCGGAGTGGATTTTAAGATTGGGTATTCACCGGAGCGTATCAATCCCGGTGACAAAGTACACCGCCTGGAGACCATTACCAAGATTGTATCCGGTATGGATGAGGAGACCTTGGATACGGTTGCCAAGGTTTATGAGCTGGTGGTGGAAGCGGGTGTATACCGTGCGGAATCCATCAAGGTGGCAGAAGCAGCAAAGGTAATAGAGAACAGCCAGAGGGATATCAACATCGCGTTTATGAATGAGCTGTCCATCATCTTTAACCGTATGGGCATTGATACAAAGGCAGTTTTGGACGCTGCAGGGACCAAATGGAATTTTCTGAAATTTTATCCGGGACTGGTCGGGGGACATTGCATTGGGGTTGACCCATATTACCTGACTTATAAAGCGGAGGAGCTGGGATATCATTCACAGATCATCCTGTCCGGACGCAGGATCAATGACGATATGGGAAAATATGTGGCGGAGAGCCTTGTCAAAAATCTGATCAAGGCGGATATCAATGTCAATAAAGCGAAAGTGGGCATTTTGGGATTTACGTTTAAGGAGAACTGCCCCGATACCAGAAATACAAAGGTGATCGATATTTATAATGAACTGATGGAGTATGGGATCACGCCGATCGTGGTGGATCCGGAGGCGGATGCGGACGAGGCAAAGCGTCTGTATGGGATCACATTCCAGGGAATGGACGCGGTAAAAGATATGGATGCTGTGATCATTGCCGTCAGCCATACGCAGTTTATGTCGCTGACAGAAGCGCAGATCGACAGCTTTTTTGCGTCGGATCATGCTAAGAAGGTGCTGCTGGATCTGAAGGGGATCCTGAACCGGAAGGCTTACGATGCTAAGGGGAATTACCTGTACTGGAGGCTGTAATGATACTCACCCTTCGTAAACGTACGTTGTACAACATAGACATATCTTTGATCAACGATAGTTGATAAGAGTTATGTAAGCAGGATATTATAGTTTTGATAATGTTTATAAAAATTTAGGAATGAGGTAATAGTGACGATGGGATATCAGGATCTGAAGTTTGAGAAAGGCAGTGTTTTTCTGGTAACCGGCGGGGCAGGATTTATCGGTTCAAATCTGTGCGAGGCGATTCTGGATATGGGATATCAGGTGCGCTGTCTGGACGACCTTTCTACCGGAAAGCAGGAAAATATTGATTTCCTGCAGGGCAGGGATGGATATACCTTTATTAAGGGAGATATCAAGGAGCTGGACACCTGTATGAAGGCATGCGAGGGTGTCGATTATGTGATGAATGAAGCAGCCTGGGGCAGTGTGCCGAGAAGTATAGAGATGCCTTTGTTTTACGAGGAAAATAATATCAGAGGAACCCTAAATATGATGGAGGCTGCAAGACAGCAGGGCGTAAAGAAGTTTGTATATGCTTCCAGTTCTTCCGTGTATGGTGATCATCCGGTGCTTCCTAAGGTGGAAGGGCAGGAGGGTAATCTGTTATCCCCTTATGCGCTGACAAAGCGGGCAGATGAAGAATATGGCAAGCTGTATAAAAAGCTGTATGGATTGGATACCTACGGACTGCGCTATTTTAATGTGTTTGGACGCAGGCAGGATCCCGATGGGGCATATGCGGCGGTGATTCCGCGTTTTATTCGTCAGCTTCTTCATGGGGAAGTGCCCACGATCAATGGCGACGGTAAGCAGTCCAGAGATTTCACTTATATTGATAATGTTATTCAGGCCAATTTAAAAGCGTGCCTTGCGCCATCGGAAGCCGCCGGAGAGGCGTTTAATATTGCTTATGGCGGACGGGAGTTCCTGATTGATATTTATTATGATCTTTGTAAGGCGCTGGGAGTATCGGTAGAACCTCATTTTGGACCGGACCGGCCGGGCGATATTAAACATTCCAATGCAGATATCAGTAAGGCAAGAAACCTTTTGGGTTATGATCCGGAATATGACTTCGCGTCAGGGATAGCATTGGCAATCGACTGGTATAAAGAAAATCTGGCGGTTTAGTGTGGTGTTTGGAAAGGTCGAATATCTTATGAGAAAGATTACCATTCGGATTGACGATATTACGGAAGATATGGATTGGGAAAATTTTCATCGGTTTGAAGCTTTATTGGAGAAGTACGGCATCTGTCCTCTGATCGGCGTTATTCCTGCCAATCAGGATCAATCCCTTAAGGTTGGGGAGAAAAAGGAAGACTATGCGGACTGGCTGAAGGAGAAACAAAAGCAGGGCTGGGTGATCGCCATGCATGGATATGATCATATCTATACGACGAAAAAGGGCGGTATATTCCCGTTGAATCATTTTTCAGAATTTGCAGGACTGGATTTTGCAACGCAGGTGAAGAAACTGCGGGAGGGAGTGAAAGCGTTGCGGGAGATGAATCTGCGGACGGAAATCTTTATGGCGCCGGCACATTCCTTTGACCGTAATACGGTAAAAGCGTTAAAGATGTGCGGTTTCCGATATATTACNGATGGATTTGGCAGCGNTCCCTATGAACGGGGCGGAATGATCTATCTTCCCATTGCAATACAGAAAAGCAAGGAATTGGGGAAGAAAGATGGGATTACAACTTTTGTAGTCCATACGGCGACTATGCGGGAGGAAGACTTTCACTACTATGAAAAGATGTTTGAGAAATATCAGGATCAGTTTGTCAGTTATGGAGAGATGCTGAAAAGGAGTGCTGTTCCCCGGAATCTATTCATGAGTATATGGGAATACAGCCTTGCTGTAATGAAGAATTTCCTCTGCGGAGTCCGTGCGGCGGGCAGATGAGAAACAGTCTGCGAGGATTTCTCATTGTGTGTCTTTGCAGCAAGCTGCTCTGACATGGTGGATTAAGGATTAGGAAGGGATTGGGACGTTGGAGAAGAAGANCGTCGTATTACAGGTTTTGAGTTGTCTGGAATTGGGCGGGGCGGAGAGCCGTGTGATGGATCTCTGTCGTGAAATGAAGGATTCTGAGGTACAGTACGATTTTTTACTGCATGATACGGGACCTGATTATTATGAAGAGGAAGCGGCGCGGTTAGGGTGTCGGATCTACCGGGTGCCGCGGTTTCGATTTCTGAATTATTTTTCTTATTGCAGGGCAATGCGGAAATTTTTTATGGAACATCCTAAGATCGATATTGTTCAGGGGCATATGACCAGTACAGCGGCGATCTATCTGCCGATAGCGAAAAAATGCGGTGTGAAGACAACGATTGCCCATGTGCGGAGCGCAGGAGTCGATCCGGGGATGAAGGGAAAGCTGACAAAGTGGCTGCGGCGCAATCTGGACAAAAAGACGGATTATATGTGGGCATGTTCTACANAAGCTGCCAGAGCAGTTTATGGAGAGAAACATGTAGAAGCCGGCGAGGTCAGGATCCTTCCTAATGCCATTGATGTAGAAAAATATGTTCCCACAGAGGCTTTGANGGAAGCAGGAGGGGAGATACGCAGGAAGTATCATATGGAAGGCAAGTTTGTCGTNGGTCATGTAGGTAGATTTCATTATGCGAAGAACCATGAGTTCCTGTTGAATGTGTTTGCAGAGATCTTAAAAGAACAAAAGAACGCGGTGCTTTTTCTGGTAGGGGAGGGCAGTCTGATGGAGAACGTCAGACAACAGGCGGAAGAACTTGGAATAGCGGAGCAGGTTGTCTTTGCCGGCAGGCAGAGTGCGGTGGAGAACTATTATCAGGCGATGGATGTGCTGGTATTTCCCTCCCGNTATGAAGGNCTTCCCGGAACGATTGTNGAGGCGCAGGCGGCNGGNCTTCCCTGTATTGTTTCTGATACGGTGACCAGAGATGTGGCGGTGACGGAACTGGTGGATTATGAGAGCCTGAACCGCAGNCCGAAGGAGTGGGCNGTAATNACACTGGCGCATTACGAGGAGATCAGGAACCGGAAACAGAAAAAATTTGACCGATGGGATCAGAGNTATGTCTGGCAGCCGCCGGAGGGCATTTTAAAGGCCAATGGGTTTGATGTGAAGGAACAGGCTGCACAGCTTAGGCAATTATATAGGGATATGTTGTAATCTNTGATGAGATAAATAGGTTGTGAAAGGAAAGCGGTTATATCGATGAAACGTATGCTTCATATCGTGGGAGGTATGTATCCCGGCGGTCTGGAAAATTTCATCATGAATATCTATAGGAATCTGGATCGTGATAAGGTGCAGTTTGATGTGATTGTACACAGCATCCGTGAAGGCGACTATACAAAAGAGATAGAGGCGGCAGGGGGAAAGGTATATCTTGCGCCCAGAAAATCCAGACATCCGCTGGGNAATTTTCTTGCAATCAGGAAGATCGTGAGGGAGAATGGATATCAGGTGGTGATCCGCCATTCAGACAATGCATTTCCGGTGCTGGACCTGCTGGCTGCCCGGATGGGCGGAGCAAAGAAACGGATCTATCAGTCCCATTCCTCTAACAGTTCCCATGTGGGACTTCATAAGTTTTTCCGGATGTTTATGGATTGTATTCCTACGGACCGGTTTGCCTGTTCGGAAAATGCGGGGAAATGGATGTATGGAAAGAGANCNTTTCAGATCGTAAAGAATGNNATCGATGTGGAACAGTACCGGTTTTCTGATCAGCTCAGGGAGCAGGCAAGAAGNGAGTGGCAGATGGANGACTGTGTTGTCTATAGTCATGTGGGAATCTATATGCCTGCCAAAAACCATAAGTTTTTAGTAGACTTTTTTGCTGAAATTGTCAAGAAACAGCCCAATGCCAGATTGCTGCTGATCGGGGAAGGCGGGCTCAGGGAGGAGATCGAACGGCAGGTGAAGGAACTGCATCTGGAGAAACAGGTGATTTTGACGGGGATTCGTTCTGATGTNCCGAAGCTGTTACAGATGACAGACGTCTTTTTATTCCCATCCATTTATGAAGGATTGCCGNTATCAGTGATCGAGGCGCAGGCGGCAGGGTTGCCCTGTCTGATCTCGGACCGGATCACAAAGGAAGTGGTGGTGACAGAGCAGGTGATCAGCATGTCGCTGGAGGAACCAAAAGAACGCTGGGCGGAGCAGGCGGTCGCGTTGTCAGAGAATCCCAGAGACAGTTATGCCATGATGTCACAGGAACTGGTCAGAAAAGCGGGATATGATGTGAAGGATCTGGCAGAGTGGTATGCAGGGTTGTAATTGTAAAACTATAATTGCAATCATTTTTGGAACATAAATGATTCAACTAATAGAAACGGATGAGACGATTTATGGAATTGAATATTAATTCTCCTGCCTATTTCAAAGAACACTACGGTGTGGATGATGAAGTATATAAGTTTTGTCAAAAAGCATATTTATTTTTCAAAGACAAAGAATATAGTGAGATTCTACATACAATCGGAATAGTACCTGTTATAGCGCCACAAGAAATGTATGATAAAGGGAACTGGCAGGAACACATACGATTTTATAACAATAAAAGTGTTGTCAGTATAGTAATCAGAATGGATTTTGAAAGCTATTATAATGCAGACAGTATGGAAAAATTGGTACAAACAAAAGAAATGATTTTAATTGCTGTGAAACGGATAAAATCTAAAGGAAAATTTGATTATAATAAATTTATGGAAGATTTTTTATCCATAGAGTAATGTAAGCCGGATGAGATCGTTCGTAATTATTTATTTAATTTATCGTAATACGTGAGGAATAATAATCTATGGTGAATAAAATCATGTTTCATATCAACAGCCTCGGCAAAGGCGGGGCAGAGCGGGTGGTTGCTAATCTTTCCGAGGAGTTTGTGGGGATGGGGAAAGAAGTGGTCATCGCTACGGAATGGGAAGCAAAGGACGAATACCCTCTGCCTGATCAGGTGCGGCGTCTTGATGCAGGGTTAAAGGAAGAGGAAGAAAGCCTGTCCGGAAGTAAACAGCGCAGTCTCCGTACCAGAAGACTTCATGATCTGATGCTCAGGGAAAAACCGGATGTGGTTTTGTCATTTTGCAGGAATGCCAATTACCGTGCGGTGCTGGCAGCAAAGGGGACAAAGGTGCCGGTGATCGTCTCTGTCAGAAGCGATCCGTATGTGGATTATGCATCGGCAAAGCAAAAGATGTTAAGCCGCCTGCTGTATGGAAGGGCAGCGGGGGCTGTATTCCAGACAGACTATGCGAGGGATTTTTTCCCGAAAGCAGTACAAAAAAAATCCACCGTCATACTAAATCCGTTGCATAAAAAGTTTCTCTCGCTGACAAAATCAAAACAGCGCAGAAAAGAGATCGTAACAGCCGGAAGGTTCCATGAAGCCAAAGATCATATCGTATTGATCAAAGCATTTGAGCGGATTATGGAGGAATACCCTGAGGTTTTGCTTAAGCTGTATGGTGATGCCAGTGAGGATAATACCCATCATATGCTGAAGGAGTATATTAAGGCGCATCAGCTGCAGGACAGGGTACTGTTCATGGGGAACAGCAACCGGTTGGAACAGGATCTCATAGACGCTGCGGTATTTGTAATGTCTTCCAAGTACGAGGGGATGCCGAATGCGTTGATGGAAGCTATGGCTATGCAGATGCCTGTCATCTCCACCGACTGTCCCTGCGGAGGACCAAGGACGCTGATTGAAGACGGAAGGAACGGGCTATTGACTCCTGTGGGGGATGATGAGGAAATGGCAAAAGCCATCCGAAAGGTGTTGTCGAAACCGGAATTTGCTGAAGAGATGGCCGTACGTGCCGGGGAGATTGTAAAAAAGGCATCGCCGGACCGGATTGCCGGGGAATGGCTGGACTATATCGGGAAGATCATAAAAAATTAGCAGTCAGAGAATATTTTGTAAGAATCGTAACAAAGGATGCCATTGCAAAAACAGCGGATGGATCATATCAATCATGAAAAGTAATGGAGAAAAGGAAAAAAGAGTCTTGTCAAAAAAGAAGAAAATCGTAATCATAGGACCGGTTTATCCCTATAAAGGGGGGATCTCCCATTATACAGGGCTGCTGAGCCGGACGCTCGCAAAAAAATATGATGTGGAAACGGTGTCTTATAAACTGCAGTATCCCAAGTTTATGTTTAAAAAAGAACAAAGGGACTATGGTAATAAGACCTTTGAGATCCCGGATACAAAATACTGGATCAATACCGCCAATCCGTTGAACTGGTTAAGCTCTGCAGGGAAGATCAAAAAGCTGGCTCCTGATCTGATCATCGTACAGTGGTGGCATCCGTATTTTGCGCCGTGTTATCAGATCATGCTTGCCGGTTTAAAAAAATACCCGATCCTTTTTGTCTGTCATAATGTGCTGCCCCATGAGCGGTTTCCGATGGACAGGTTTCTGACAAAAACAACATTGAAGAAGGGAGATTACTGCGTGCTTCATTCCAGGGAGGATGAAGGCAATCTGAAACTCCTTCTGCCCAAAATGGAATACCGGCGGACGGTACTGCCAACCTATAATGCGTTTAAGCTGAACAATATCAGCAGAGAGGATGCAAGAGAGCAGCTTGGACTGTCTGAACAGGAGAAAATGCTGCTGTTTTTCGGATTGGTGCGTAAATATAAGGGATTGAAATACCTGATTCAGGCGGCACCCGCATTGATTCGTGAGGATCCTTCCATAAAGATCTACATTATAGGGGATTTTGGCGGTTCCAAGGAGATGTATATGGAAATGATCGAAGAGACGGGCGTCAGGGACGGCTTCGTGCTCCGGGACGGATATATCCCGGATGCCGAGGTGGAGCCTTACTTTGCGGCAGCCGACCTGAATGTCTGTCCTTATGAGTCGGCGACACAAAGCGCGATCGTCCAGATCGCTTTTGGGTTTGGGATTCCCGTGATCGCTACCAGAGTAGGCGGACTGCCGGAGGCGGTGACGGATGGAAAGACAGGATATGTGGTAGATCCATGTGACCCGGATGCTTTAGCAAAAGCGATTCTGAGATATTTTAAGGAGAACAAAGCGGAAACCTTCAGAGAAAATGTCCTTCAAGAGCAGGAACGGTTTTCGTGGGACAGGACGGTTGAGATCATAGAAGAGCTTGCCGCCATAAAAGATATAGTTGTGGATTAGAAAGGAAATTAAGCAGAGGTATGCCGGAAAAAAGCTATATTACCGTAATTCCAATTTATAAAAAAGAGCTGTCCGCAGATGAAGAAGCCTGTGTCGGTAAATATGCTGAGGTTCTAAAGGGAACCCCTATCGTATTTATTGCGCCGGAACAGTTGGATTGTGAATGGTATCGGGAACACTTTCCTGAGATCGGTTATGAACGATTTGCAGACCGTTTTTTTACAGGAACCAAATCTTATAACAGGCTGATGCTGTCAGAAGCATTTTACCAACGCTTTTTAAAATATGAATATCTGCTGATTGCACAGCCGGATGCCGTAATCGTGCAGGACAGGAACCGGATTCCGGAATTTATCAGGATGGGATATGATTATTATGGCGCGCCATGGATCCCGGAGCGCCGGATCTGGGAGTGGACATTCCCACGAAAGAAGGGCTTCCCCGGATTTCGGATCCAGTGCTGCAAAAAGAAAGGATGCGGTATCCGGATGGGCAATGGGGGTTTTTCCCTGCGCAATATCCGCAAGTGCATTGCCCTGATCCATGAATTCCGGCATCGTAAATTATACTGGTTCCTTAAGAGAAATGAAGATATCTTTTTTGGCGTCTTTGGACGGGAGAATCGGTGCGGTTTCCGGCTGGCAAGCGTGGAATGCGGTCTTGCGTTTGCAAGGGAATATCATCTGAGGGAATGTTTTGAAAAGGGAGATATCCCTTTTGCAGTCCATGGATGGCGGAAAGATTTTAAGGATTATAAAGAAATGCAGGAATGCCTGCTTCGTATGCAAAAAAAGAAAGGGAGATAAAAATATGGAGAAAAAACCGTTGATCAGTGTGGTAATACCGGTACACAATGCAGAAAACACTTTGGATGTGTGCATCAAAAGCGTTGAGATGCAGGAGTTTAAGGAGTATGAGATCATCCTTGTAGACGATGGCTCTACGGATCAGTCGGGTATTATATGCGATACCCGTGCGGAGGAAAATGAAAATATCAGGGTATTCCATACGGAAAACGGGGGCGCTGCTGCAGCAAGAAATTATGGCGTCCGTCAGGCAAGGGGAGAGGCCGTTGCGTTTATTGACAGTGATGATACCGTATCGGAGATTTATCTTTCTTATTTGTGGGAATTGATGCAGGAATACGATTCGGAGATCGCAGTATGCTCTTATGATAAGGTGTATGACGGCAACAAAGTGATCGAAGTGGATGTGGGAGAGGACGAAGTGCGTTTCTGTATCTCAGGAGAGGATGCCGTGGAATGTCTGCTCTATCAGAAATACTTTTTGAGCGTACCATGGGGGATGATCAGCAAAAAGGAGCTGTGGGATAAGGTGCAGTTTCCGGAAGATACCAAGGCGGAGGATATGGGAACGATTTATAAGCTCTTTGCCGCAGCAGATAAGGTGGCATATGGCAGTGAGTCGGAGTACCAGTATTACCAGCGTAAGAGCAATACGATGTTTTCTACCTGTGATGAGAGGAATCAGGATTACTATAAGCATTGCCGGGAGATGATCACCTATGTAAAGGCAAATCTACCTTCCTGCAGAAAGGCAGCAGTCAGCCGTTTCTTTTCCGCCTGCTTTCAGATCCTGTCAGAGACGCCGATAGATGAAGCGCATGAAAAGATGAACCGGCAGATCTACCGGGATATCAGAAAGATGCAGAATACGGTGCTTCTGGACTCCGGAGCGAAACTGCGAAACCGGGTGGCGGCTGCATTATCTCTTGTCAGCATCCCTATGATGCATCGGATGCTGCGGGCATACTATATCTTAAACCGCAGAATAAAATTGTAGAAGGTATAGGTAATTGCGAAAGAGTTAAGTCCGGATTACATAACTCTTTGTTTGAAAATATATGTTAGAACATCTATGTTTTAACATAGATGTTCTAACATCCATGTTATGANATCATTTTGGGAACATATATTTTCCGACTTCGAGTTATGTAAATCTCACAGACAGAAATTTGGAACGAAAAATGATAAATGATGCACAATAGGAAAGAATCTGATAAGCGTTTCGCAAACGCGTATATGAGAAAATATGACAGAGAGGAAGATGCATGAATAAAGTATGCATGGTGGAATATCAGGGCAGATGCGACGCGGAGGGCAAGGCAGTAGGTCATGCTCCAAAAGTTCTGCAGGAATATCTGCAGTTGATTCGTAATGACTGTGAAGTATCCGTCTTTGCCCCTAAAGTAATCCTAAAGGAACTGCCGCGGGAAGAATGGAAAAACGCGGGGGCTTCGCAGGTTAAAGTCCTGCCCTGCCACATTGTCATGAAAGGGAAGACTCCTTTTCCGGAAAAGATTACAAATAAGCTCCATATGTTTACCAATATCCGTAATGCTTTAAAACATACGGATGCTGATATCCTCTGGTTTTTTAATGTGGAATATTATCTGATGCTGTATTTGTTCTTGCATAAAAAGCCAAAGCAGAAGATTGTGTGTACCTTATTTCTGGACGGGTATCATGCAGATGCGCAGGCAGGTGGTAAAGCAAGATTTGTAGCCGGCGTTAAACAGTGGGTTTTTGAGCAGGCACAGAAAAAAATTGATCTGATTATTTCCACGGGAAAACAATTTACTTTTTCAAACTGCCGCTGGGAGTATATCCCCGACTATTATGACAAAAAAGGGTTATATGAGCCATATCGCCGCCGGAAATCTTCATACGCGGGAAAAGAAGAACGCGCAGTCTGTCTGGGAACCATGGGAAACGGAAAGCAGCTGGAAGAAATGGTAAAGGCATTTGCCGGGATCGGCTATCCGCTTACGGTGGCGGGGCGGTTCTATGATCAGGAACGGGTAAAAGCATTGCGGACGATTGCAGGACAGGGCAATGGAAAGATAGAGATTCAAGACCGGTATCTTTCGCAGGAAGAGTATCTTTCCCTGCTTGCCGGAGCAAAATATACAGTGCTGCCCTATTCTCCGTTGAATTATGCCGCGCAGACTTCCGGCGTGATGCAGGAAGCGGTGTTTGTGGATACGGTTCCCGTTACCTACCGGGCGATTCTGGAAGGAAACGATATCCCGGGGGTGGGGTTTGAAGGCTGGGAAGAACTGTCGCCTGAGCTGCTTTTCCAAGATGTAACAAAGTACCGGACTGATTATCAGAGGCTTAGAGAGACGGTATTTGGTGAAGCATCGGTTCAAAACAAATATATGAAGATCTTTGCCGGAAACGGTTTTCGGAATTGATTGAATTGAAAATTTTTCAGCAGGTTACGGAAAGACATGGTTAATACATTAGAAAATAAAATGGAAAATACAAACAATATCCGAAAAACAGATCATGTTTTTTGGAGTGTCTGTGCGCTGTCTCTTTTCTTTCTCTTTATATATATGATATGGGCTGCAGGTTTGAAGGAATTTTGGTATGATGAGATGGCGACCATAGGCTTTGTACGGAGTGGGTTATCTTTGGGAGATGTGCTGCATTATTATCAGACGATCGAAGTGACCAATCTTCCTCTTTATGCGCTGATCGTATATGGATTCTATCATATCCTTCCGCCGGAAAATATCTGGCTGCTGCTTCCGGGGATCCTGATGACTCTGGCGGGTATCTGGCTGCTTGTGCGTTTGGCAGATCGTACCATAGGAAGAAGGGCAGCTTATGCAGCGCTGTTTATGTGCCTGTGTTCCACCACCGTCATTAATCGTATTGCTTTGGAGCTCCGGGCTTATGCGCTCCTTTTTTTTGCTGCGGTATTGGTCACGGACAGTTTCTTACGTTTGAAAGACCGGATGGATACTAAGCGTCTGTGTATTACTTCGGGAGCGATGATCATTTTGGCGTTTTCCCACTATTTTGGCGTTTTATATCTTGTGCTGCTTGGTATAGGCGCGCTGCCCAGTATTTTGCACGATAAGAAAAAATGGAAATTGATGCTTCCGTTTCTGGTGTCTGCGATCGTATTTCTCCCTTGGTTTATAACATCAATGCATGCGTCAAAGGTGGATACGGGGTCTTTTTGGATCGCGCCACCGGGATGGTTGGAGCTGCCGGAGACTGTTGGATATCTGCTGGGAGGCAGTTATCTTTTATGTATCTTATATGGCATCGGGTTTCTTTGGCTGCTATATGATATTGTTATATTAAAGCAGACGAATCTTCATCAGTTCATTTATGCGTTAACAGGACCGATAATGATGACCTTGATATTTATTTATAGCAGATGGGTCAACCCCGGTGGCGGATTATATGAAAACCGGTACTTTATTGCGGCGCTTCCATGTATTCTGTTGACGGTTTCTTACGGGATCGAGAGATTTATGGCATTGGTCGGAAAAAGTCATCAAAGAATAGCATATGGGACTGCCGTCAGCCTTCTTCTGACAGCATGCGCCCTTGGGGGCATCAGGAGTCTTTCGGATTCCAAAGAGCAATATGCAAGATATTCCTATGCGGCAGAGCAGATAATCATGGAAGACGATTTGAAGGAGCAGGATGTGCTTTTAGTGTGTATCAGCTATGATGAAGTGGGCGGAGTTGTGCTGGAAGGATGGTATGATTATTATCTTTTCAGAAAGGGGTATGAGGCATCTCATCTGATTATGACGCAGAACAGTTCTCTGGATGCTGTATTGAAAGGGGAAAGTGAAGCATATGCGGGCAATACGGCATATTTCAGAAAGATTTATGTGGTAGGGGATACGGATCATATTGCCTACCATGGTTCTGATTATTTGATTACCGTACAGGACTTCTTTTATAAATTTACTGTTCTGAAGAGATGGGACGATTAATGTAGTCTTTTGTTGCAAAGTCTGACGGATGGATGACGGCAGGATTGCCGATGACGATGGAATGTGACGGAACATCCATATTCACATAGGCTCCGGGGGCAATCAGGACATCGTCGCCTATGGAGATCCTGCCGACAATAACAGCATTAGTGCCGATCCAAACTTGGCTGCCTATGGTAGGAACCCCTTTTTTACTGCCACGGTTACATTGTCCGATGGTGATGCCTGTAGAGAGATTTACATTGGCTCCAAGGGTAACGTCAGGATGTAGGATGACTCTTCCGAGATGACCGAGGTAGAGCCCGGGACCAGCCTTGACTTCGGCAGGAATATTGATTTGTGTTTTTTTAGTAAGATTCATTAGTTTTATTCCGTAAAACAGGAAGCGGATTCTGCTGCCCGGTTTTTTCTCAGAAAGCTCCTTCTGACGATACCAGGAAGCTTTACGCCAGAGGATCAGATACTTTATCTCCAGAGGGAGAAAAAGGCGATCCTTTATCGTTAGCTTATGGTCATAGATACGGGATAAATCCTGTCGGATCAGTTTTTGTAATTCGTGGTTCATATGAAGCTCCCTTGGTTATCATGTTATATTATCTAAATAATTACCGCAGAAAAACAAATGCCGTTTCGCGTCGCTTGTTTTTCTTCTGGGGTTATTATATCATAATAATAAATATCTGAAAATAAAATCCCCCTTTTTTTGAAATCATGTACAAAATGTATAAAAGTATGGTATACTACTATAGTATGCCTAAGTTTGCGTTTTTGTAGAATATTAATTTTTAAAAAGTAAAATGATAGGCTGATGTTAAAATTTATGATTGAGGTGCAATTGATCGCATGTGTGGAATAGCCGGTTTTATTGCTGATTCGTGGGGATGGGATCAGAGGACGGAGCTGATCAATAAAATGAACAACTGCCTGATCCACCGCGGACCGGATGCGGAAGGCATCTGGCTGGATGAACAAAGCGGCGTGACATTGGGACACCGGAGACTGTCAATCCAGGATCTGTCTCCCTGCGGCGCACAGCCGATGATGTCTCATTCCGGACGTTTTGTCATGGTGTATAACGGAGAAATCTATAATGCCGAAGATCTGAATGCCGGACTGAAACAGGCGGGACATGACGTGACCTGGAGAGGGACATCCGATACGGAGATTCTGTTGGAGGCAATGGAACATCTGGGGATAGAGAAAGCGTTAAAAAAAGCAAAGGGAATGTTTGCTATTGCGTTATATGACCGGCAGAAGAAAACATTATCACTGATGCGGGACCGTGTTGGTGAAAAACCGCTGTTTTATGGCAGTATCAATGGCTGCTTTGTATTTGCATCAGAATTAACGGCGATTAGGCAGTTTCCCGGATTTGCAAAGAAGATTGATCAGAATGCAGTGTCCGGCTATATTCGTTATGGTTATGTACCGGCACCGGATACGATCTATGAGGGTATCCGCAAACTGATGCCGGGTACCGTGATGACTCTGTCCTGTCCATTTGCGGGAGAGGGATCGGAGATGCACCAAGCCTACTGGTCTATGGAGGAGGCGGCAAAATGCGGGGAAGAAGCACCTTTTTCCGGCAGCTTTGAAGAAGCAGTAGAGGAACTGGACAGGATATTGGGAGATGCCGTCAGGGGACAGATGATTTCCGATGTGCCGCTTGGTGCATATCTGTCAGCAGGGATAGACAGTGCGACCATCGTAGCCCTGATGAGCCGGATCAGTACCCAAAAGGTAAAAACATTTACTATCGGATTTGAAGAGAAAAAATATAATGAGGCAGATGCAGCAAAGGAGATCGCAAAGCATCTTGATACGGATCATACAGAGGTTTATGTCGGTGAAAAAGAACTGAAGGAAGTGATCCCGAAGATTCCTTATATGTATGGGGAGCCTTTTGCGGATTCCTCGCAGATCCCGACTTATCTGGTCAGCAGGCTGGCAAAAGAAAAGGTTACGGTGGTTTTGAGCGGGGATGCCGGAGATGAACTGTTCTGCGGTTATCAGACGTATGTAAAGCTGTTGAGGGTATGGAAGAAAACCGGAAAGATACCCTGGGGGCTTAGAAATATCGCCGGAAAGCTGGGAAATGCTTTGGCTGGCGGCAATCCGAAGATGTATCGCGGCACGATGTGCCTGCAGGCGGAAAATGCCGTGGTCATGAAGGAAGCGCTGGGTCATATGAGCCGGACGATGGACAGGCTGGCGTGGCGCGGCATCCCGCTGAGGGACAATGGATGCCAATTATTAAAGAATGAATGCGCCTCTTTAATGTTGGATGACATGCTCCATTATCATCCGGATGACATACTGGTGAAGGTTGACCGTGCGGGTATGGCGGTGTCGCTGGAAAACAGGATTCCGATGCTGGATCGTGACGTGATCGAATTTGCGTGGAGTCTTCCGATGGAATATAAATATGATGGAGTTACAACAAAGCGTGTGTTAAGAGAGGTTTTATACCGCTATGTGCCCGAGCGGCTGCTCGACCGCCCTAAAAAGGGCTTTTCCGTGCCGCTGGAACGCTGGTTAAGGGAAGGTGATATTGCAGAATGGGCGAAAGAACTTCTGCTTCACAGTAAGGCAGCAGAAGACGGAATCTTAGATCCTATAGAGGTAAAACGGTTATGGAAACAGTTTGAGACAAAAGGAGCAACCCCCCGGCTGGTTTGGAGTGTTCTGATGCTGGAGCAGTGGTACCGCTGCCATCTGTCAAGTAAACCTTGGTGAAAAATCAGTGATTGCGAAAGCGTCTCCGGCGATGATATGTCGATGCTGTGCAACGGGAGAATAAGCGTAAGTGAGGAAGTATATTTTGAAGAAGATTTTGATGATCTCCGATACCATTATCCTGCCTTTGGAGCGTGGCAATCGGAAAAGAGTATATAATCTGGTGAATATGATGCGGGCTCACGGCTGCGAGGTAGACTTTTTATTTCTTGCAACCTACCCGGAGGAGGATCCCGCGTTGACAGAAGAATTTATCGGAAAAGATCATTTTATTACGTTTGACAACAAGAAGCGGACGTTTCCCGTCTTTCTGAAACGTAAGGTGCGTAAGGCGCTGGAGCTTCTTCATATTCCGGGATTATTTAAATATTTCAGCGTGGATGAAAAAATCAGTCCGGAAATCGGCAATTTTATGAAAAATCTATTGAAGGAGCGTCATTACGACGTAGTCTGGGCAGAATATGTTTATACATCCAAGGCGCTTTGTTATGTGCCGGAAGATGTGACAAAGGTCATCGATACGGTGAATGCATTTACCTTTAAACGTCAGATGTATGAAGCCGTAGGGTATCGAAATTATGAATTTGCAGTTTCAAAGAAAGAGGAAGCAAGGGGGCTTGCGCGTGCGGACTGGGTCGTGGCGATTCAGGAGGAGGAAGAAAAATTTTTCCGGAGTATCCTGCCGGAACAGGTCAGGGTCTGCACGATTGGGGAAAATATGCCGGTTAGTGAGCCCTATGTGGCGGATACAGATACCATCCTGTTTTTGGGCAGCTATTATGTGGTAAATCGGGAAGGCGTGAAGCACTTTATTGATAAGATCCTGCCGATTCTGAAACAAAGCGGCGTACCGTACCATGTAAAGCTGGCAGGCACGATCTGCAGGCATATTCCGGATAGCAGTGAATATGAGAAATTAGGAATCATTGATGATATCGATCTGGCATACAAAGACGCGAGGCTGGTCATTAATCCGGTACATGTCGGCACAGGACTGAATATCAAAACGATAGAGGCGGTCAGCAAAGCAAAGCCGCTGGTATCTCACTCCGTGGGAGTGCGTGGACTGTCTGCTGATCAGCCGTTTGCTTATGTTGCGGATGATGACGAGGCATATGCCAAAGCAATCCTGACGCTGCTTCAGGACGATGAAAAAGCAATGGAGCTTTCGGTGAATGCCAACACATTTATGAAGGAATATATCAGGAAGAATGATATGGCGCTGCAGGACATATTGAGATAAATGATATAAGGCTTGGAATAGAAGAATATTCGGAAATCAATATTAAACCGGAGGAACGATTTTACAGCAGAATGAATGTTTATAAGAGACTGAAACAATTACTGAATAAAAAACAGAAGCGCAGCGTGGCGGTTCTTGTAGTTCTGATCTTTATCAGCGCTTTACTGGAAACGCTGGGAGTATCGTCTATCGTGCCGCTGGTTTCGGCTGTTGTCGATCCGGAGGCGATTTTGGAAAATGAATATGTGCAAATGGTCTGCGGCTGGCTGCATCTGACAATCAGTGATTCTGCTTCTTTTGTGAAGCTGCTGCTGACTGTAACGATGTCGATCTTTTTGATTAAAAATGTGTATCTTTTATTTCTTTATTACATTCAGGCGCGTTTTGTAACGAAAACAGAGGCAGAATCGTCGATCCGTCTGCTGAATGAGTATTTAAACCGACCCTATGAATATTATCTGAATGCAGACGTCAATGCATTGTTTCAGACGATTAATAAAGACATTCCCCATGTATTTGAACTGCTGCAGGAGGTGATGAAGCTGTTGACGGAGATCGCGGTATCCGTCTGCCTGTGCTTGTTTTTGCTATTGTTTGTGGATCTCGGAATGATGCTCAGTATTGCCGCCCTGCTTGGGGTAATGGTTGCAGTGATCATCTTTTTGTTAAAACCGCTGCTTGGCAATCTGGGACAGGGAAGGCTGAAACAGCAGGTGCTTACGATGAAATGGATGCAGCAGGGAATCTTCGGCATCAAGGATGTGAAAGTCGCAGCAAAGGAAAATTATTTTTTGAAGAATTTTGCGGATGCGTATCATAAGCTGTCAGGCGTGACCAGAAGATATACGGTATTGAACAATGCGCCGCGTCTGATTATTGAAACAGTCTGTATTGTCGGACTGTTGGGATATATGCTGGTCAGCTTTATCAATGGAGCAGATATGGCCAAGATGCTGCCGCTCCTTGGGGCATTTGCGGTTGCGGCAGTCAGACTGATGCCCAGCATTAACAGGATCTCTACACATCTGTCCACCATCGCCTATTATGAGCCGTCCTTGAATTTTGTCTGCGACCATCTGAACATAGCGTCATTAAAGGCTGCGGAACTGCATGAATCTGAGGAAACGATGTCTTTTAAAGATAAGATCTGTTTAAATGATATAACGTATGCATATCCGAATACGGAACGAAGGATTTTTGATCATGCGGATATGGAAATTCCCGCTGGTTCTTCCGTGGGCGTGATCGGCAGCTCCGGTGCAGGCAAGACAACGATCATAGATGTTCTTCTCGGACTTCTGGTACCGAAAAAAGGTAAGATAGTGTGTGATGGGGTTGATATTCGGGAGAGATATGCCGCATGGCTTCATAATATCGGTTATATTGCCCAGAATATTTATATGCTGGATAATACGATTCGTGCCAATGTAGCGTTTGGCGTGGAGGAGGATGAGATAAAGGAAGACCGGATCTGGGAAGTCTTACAGGAGGCGCAGATGGCAGATTATATCCGTTCCCTGCCGGAAGGGCTGGATACGATCATCGGAGACAGGGGCGTGCGTCTTTCAGGAGGGCAGAGGCAGAGGATTGGAATTGCCAGGGCGCTTTATCATGATCCGGAGCTTCTTGTTTTTGACGAAGCGACAAGCGCACTTGATAATGAAACGGAGGCGGCGATCATGGAAGCAATCAACTCGCTGAAGGGGAGAAAAACGATGGTCATTATCGCGCACCGGTTAAAGACCATAGAGAACTGCGATATTTTATATAAAGTGGAGCATGGAAAGATAGAAAAGGTAACGGAGTAAAACTGCAAATGAAGATTGCGATCATTCTGCCCCATTTTTATCCTTATGTGGGCGGAGCTGAAAAAATGTTTTATGATCTTGCGATGGGATTGGCCAAACTGGGACATGAAGTTCATGTGGTAGCAAGGAATGTGGGCGAGGAGTATCTTGGCTATCGTGAGATGGGCGGGTTCAAGGTGTGGTATTGTCCGTGGAGATCTATGTTTGGACATCCGTTTCCCAAAGAGAGCGATATTGAGCCGCATATTTCGTGGTGCGATATCGTGCATACTTCTATCTTTACAACATCCCCGCTCGTCAGCAGGCTTGCGCGAAGATATCACAAGCCATCCGTGCTGACAATCTATGAGGCAAGAGGATGGAAATGGTACTGGGCGGATAATTTTATCAGAGCAACGGTATTTTTTGTGGTGGAACAATATACCTGTCGGAGACGCTTTTCTCGCTACCATGCGATTTCTGACGCCACTAAGCGGGATATTGAGCATTATATGGGGAAGAAAAATGTGACAAGGGTCTATCTTGCCAATGAGCTTGGAAAGACAGAAAATACTTCTGATTTTTCACTGCGCGGATATTTTGGACTGCCGGAGGATGCCAAGGTGTTTTTATACTATGGAAGACCGGGAAAAACAAAGGGAATCCATATCTATGAGCAGGCAATTATGGAAGTAAATAAGCGTATAGAGCTGCTTTCAACAAAGGGAATATATTTTTGCTTCTTATTGGGTAAGGAGCCGGAGGATCTGCGTGCGGCGTTTCTCAGAAAGATCAAAAAAGACCGTCTGGAGGATATTGTCAGGATACGCGATTCGGTGGAAAGAAAGGATCTGGAGGCATGCATTCGTCAGGCGGATACGGTGGTGGTGCCGTCATTGACAGAAGGATTTGGATTCAGCGCTTTAGAGGCATGTCAGATTGGAACAAGGCTGATCTACAGTGACGGGGGATCGCTGCCGGAGGTGGCTTACGGAACCTGCCGTTCCTTTAAAAACAGAGACGTGATGGATCTTGCTGATAAACTGATTGCAGTAATAGAGGATAAAGAGGATGCGTTTTTAAATATTCCCGAAAAAATGTTTACGTATGAAGAAATGTTAAATGGAATTATCAGAATATATGAGGAAGCGGTGAAAAAATGTTGATTTGTTTATGGATTTTAGGGATGATTACATCATTCCTTATGACGGCATTGATATATCGGAGAGCGGAGATTGGGCGGCTTCTTATCGTTTCCCAAGGGTTTTATTACTGCATTTATATTGTTGTCAGCGGATTGATGATATGGGTCAATCATTTTGATTTGCTGCGGGGGACTCTGGGCACAGTATTGATTGAGGTGGCAGTGATTGGCGTTTTATGCTTTTTTCAAAGCGCTATTTGTCGTAACAATAAAATATTGCGGCGGTTGAAATTGTATCGGGAGAAAGGAATGCGTTTTACTCTTTCATGGAAGAAATATCTTCCGCTTGCAATAATATTGGCTCTTAGTGCATTTTTAGTACATGAGAAAGCCGGTTTTTACGGAACCGGACAGGATCAGGGATTATACCAGATACGCGCAATGATGTATATAGGCGGGTATAATGATAATATCATAGACTTCCCGGAATATTATTATGTGGAAAATAACTGGGAGAAAAGCGAATATCTGCGGATAATCGAAGATATGGATGGTTATTATCTGCTAAAAAATGATAATCTTGAGAATGCCAATGAAGTGAATGGCATTCTGCATGGCATTGCCACGTTTCCTGCACTTCTGGGATTGTGGGGAAAGATGTTTGGGTTAAGCAATATGCCTGGCATTTTGACGGTATTATATCTTCTGGTGCTTGCTAATGTATGGCTGATTGGGGATAATCTGGGATTTAAACAATGGGTGAACTGGATCATGGTATCCTTTATGGCGGTGTGTCCGGTTATTGTATGGAGCGCCCAGCAGACATTGACAGAGATGGGATTTACTCTGATGATCTGCGCATTTTTTGAGCTGATGACCGAAAATTCTAAAAAGAAGGTATATTTCTGGTCGGTGATCCCGCTGCTGGCGGCATGTTACTATCATGTGATATTTACGGTGTTGATCCCGCTGTTTGTTGTGCTTTATCTGACTAATTATCTGCAGAGTAAAAAGCGTGGATTTCTGTCGGCGCTGATGCTTCTGATGGTTGGTTATGCAACAGGGTATTCCATGATGCAAAGTACGGCGCTGCATTATACGATGAAAAATTTTCAGCAGTTGTTCAGTAAATCAAGGAATCTTCTAAACGAGGGTAATATTGAAGCGGTGATCTGGATCGCATCGGCAGTTGTTTTTGAAGTGGCTTTGATTTTGTGGCAAAAAGAAGTACGGAGGATGCTGTTCCCATGGTGGAGTAGGATGAGAGGGAGCCTTTCGGTCAAAAAGACCGTAGGCTGGGTGCTTCGCGTAGTAACACTGTTATTGATCATCTTTTTTGTTTATAAGGGATTCAAGGCATACCGTATGGATATGTGGCCTATGAAGCTGAGCGTCATGGGTTATCTGGTCATGACAGGTTATATAATGGTGCCGGCAATGGTGCTTGGGATATGGCTGAAAGCCGGTAACGCGCTGCGTGACCGTAATGTGATGACGTTTGTGTTGAGCTGCTTCTATGTGATGGTTTTCTATTGCGGCGTTTTGTGGGTCTTGATTTATTATTATTATTATTATGCAAGATACCTTTCGCCGTTTGTGGTTCTGATCCTGATCATGGGAGGATATTTTTTAAACCGCATACCATGGCAGATCGCAGTGCCGGTCTGTCTGTGCATGATCACATTGGTCAAATCGCAAAGCAGCCTGCTATATAATGAGCAGGATCTGACATATATAAGTTATGAGCAATTGGAGGAGATCGCAGCTTTGATAGGGGATCAAAGAGTGGATCTGGAAGATGATCCGATGATCCAGAAGGATGTGATACTAATCTATGATCAAGGGTATCACAGTCCACGTATTTTTGCGCTTGCTCTAAAAGGATTGACAGGCGCTGATGTTCTGTATCTGAATTATGACCGGCTGTCAGTGCAGCTGATGGAATGCAGGGCAAGGTATGAAGATATCTATGTGGTGCAGTATAATCTGGGACGGTTTAAGCCGGAGGATGAGAAATGGACATTTTTATACGTGGGAGTTATGAAAACCTCTCTATATGATAATTTTGTGGAAAGCGGGCTGCCATATGCAAAGGAGGCGGTAACGCTTAAAACCCCGTTATCGCTGTTGATCTATAATCAATAAAACAAAGGAGTATAATAATGAAACTGATCATACAGATCCCCTGTTATAACGAGGCGGATACTTTAGAAATTGCATTAAATGATCTTCCGAAGAAGATTGACGGGATTGATGAGATAGAATATCTGATCATTAATGACGGCAGTCAGGACAAGACTGTGGAAGTCGCTATGAACTGGGGGGTTCATCATGTGGTCAGCTTTACCAGAAATAAGGGTTTGGCAAAGGGATTTATGGCNGGAATCGAAGCATGTCTTTCTTATGGGGCGGACATCATTGTGAACACGGATGCGGATAATCAATATTGCGGGGAAGATATTGAGAAGCTGATTACGCCGATCCTGAAGGGAGAGGCGGATATTGTTGTCGGGGAGAGACCGATTGATCAGACAGAGCATTTTTCATGGATCAAGAAAAAGCTTCAGCATTTTGGAAGCTGGGTAGTGAGAAAAGCATCAAAAACCCAGATTCCGGATGCGCCTTCAGGATTCCGCGCGTTTTCCAGAGAAGCAGCCATGCATTTTAATGTAATTAATGAATATACCTATACCCTGGAAACGATTGTGCAGGCGGGAAGGAATAAGATGGCGATCACATCCGTGCCGGTCAGAACCAATCCGGAGCTTCGTAAGTCAAGGCTATTTAACAGCATCGGTTCTTATATTAAAAAATCCATGCTGACAATCTTAAGGGCATTACTAATGTACCGTCCGCTGGCATGCCTGACGGTGGTGGGGGCGATTCCGTTTCTGGCAGGTTTTGGTCTGGGGATTCGTTTCCTGACTTATTATCTTAACGGCAGGAATGCAGGACATATTCAGTCATTGATTTTAGCATGTACGTTGATGATCATGGGTTTTATGACATTTGTTATCGGTATGCTTGCGGATGTATTAAGTGCAAATCGCAAGATTATTGAGGATGTGCAGTATCATATCAGAAAACTGACATATGATAAGACGGATACCAAGGTATGGCAGGAAGCTGCCACACAGGCACTGCAGATAGAGGGGACAGATATGGTTGAGGCAGAAAAACAGAATGAGGAAGGGATTTCAGAAAGCAGTCCCTGAGCAGTGACAGAGGTGTGGAAAGGCGTGATTCCATGGAGAGTAAAAAACCGACAGTAACCATATATATATTGGTTTATAATAATGCGGGGGAGCTTCCGGCAACGATAGAGTCAGTGATGAAGCAGACTTATACGGATGCGGAGGTGATCATCAGCGATGATGGATCGCAGAATTATGATGTCAGTATTTTGGAGAAGTATGCCGCTTCCCTTAGAAAAAAATACGGACAGGTCAGGATTAATCTGAATGAAAAGAATGTGGGAACGGTTAAACATTTAAACAGGGTGCTGAAAATGGCGGAGGGAAGGTATTTGATCAGCTGTTCTTCCGGAGATATCTTTGCTAAGAAAGATACCATAGAAAAGATTGTCAGGACATTTGAACAGAAGAAGACGCTGCTCTTGACCACCAGAAGGATGGATGTTATGCCAGAGAAAAAGAAAATCCGCCCTTCTATGCTGACTGGAATGCTGTTGAAGTATGCCCCCGGTATACTCTTGGATTATATGATCAGAAAGAAAAATGTGATCAGCGGCTGCTGCACATTTTATCAGAAAGAATTATTTGAAACTTATGGATATTTTGACGAGCGGTATCATCTGGTGGAGGATTATCCTTATTATGTGATGCTGCTGCAGAAGAAGGTGAAGTTCGGATGGAGCGGTATGGTGAGCATCCATCACCGGATGGGCGGGGTATCCACCGGCAGGATTCACCCAAGTATTTATAAGGATATTGAATTGATGCGTTCTTTGTTAAAACAGGACGGCTGACACTCACGGTGTGGAGTGTCTGAATTTTACAGGGATACGATGAGGTAGAAGGAAAGGCAGGAGCTTAGATATGGAGATCAAAAAGTATCCGCTGCAGCAGCATGGCGATTCAAGGGGTCATCTGGTGGCATTGGAAGAGAAGACGGATGTGCCGTTTGAGATCAAACGTGTATATTATATGTTTGATACGAAAACCGGAGTCGTCCGCGGGATGCATGCCCACAAATCCTTGGAGCAGCTTTTGGTATGCGTACACGGTTCGGTAAAAATACTTTTAGATGATGGAACAGAGAAGAAGACGGTGCTGCTCGACAATCCTTATGAGGGGCTCTATGTATCCAATAATATGTGGCGTGAAATGTCGGAATTTTCGGAAGGCGCGGTGCTGATGGTCTTTGCGTCAAAATATTATGATGAAGACGATTATATCAGAGATTATGATGAATTTTTACGGTTTATTGGAAAAAATCCTTAATAGCATGATAGAAAAAGAGACAGGTTACTGCAGTAACACTGCTTTGATGGAGGAAGCTTGAATGGATAAAATAGCGGTTTTGATCCCGTGCTATAATGAAGAAAAAACCATAGAGAAGGTTGTTAAGGATGCGAAAGAGGCGTTGCCGGAGGCGGTTGTCTATGTGTATGATAATAATTCTACGGACGCTACGGCTGAATTGGCTAAAAAAGCAGGGGCTGTGGTACGCAGTGAATATCGGCAGGGCAAGGGAAATGTGCTGAGAAGGATGTTTCGCGAGATTGATGCGCTGTGCTATATTATGGTGGATGGGGATGATACCTATCCGATGGAGTATGCCTCTAAGATGGCATCGCTTGTGCTGGAGAAGAATATTGATATGGTGGTAGGTGACCGGCTTTCCTCAACTTATTTTACGGAAAACAAGCGTCCGTTCCATAACATGGGCAATTCTGTGGTAAGGAGTGCCATTAACCGGCTGTTTGGCTGTGAGATCAAGGATATTATGACAGGATACCGGGCTTTGTCCTATGAATTTGTCAAGAGCTATCCGGTACTGAGCAGGGGGTTTGAAATTGAAACGGAGATGACAATACATGCAGTATTTAATCAGATGGCGATTGAAAATGTAGTGGTAGAGTATCGTGATCGCCCGGAAGGTAGCGAGTCGAAATTAAATACCTATTCTGACGGCTTTAAAGTGCTTTCTACGATTATCAAGCTATATAAAGATTATAAGCCGCTGTCCTTTTTTTCAGTATTGGCATCTGTAATGACTATTATCGCGGCGGTGATGTTTCTTTGGGTATTTGCACGGTTTTTAAACAGCGGTCTGGTGGAGAACATGCCGACGCTGATAGTCAGTGGATTTATTGAGCTTGCTGCATTGCAGGCATTTTTTGCGGGGATGATTTTATCAGATATGGTGACGAAGAAGCGCCGGGAATTTGAGATGCATCTGCTGGCGATCAATCAGAAAAAACGGGAGATTCTTACCGCTTCAGACATCAGTGGGAAAGAAGCATAAGCGTTTAAGAAGCTGTTTTATCGAAGCTGCAAGGATAGGAACGGATGCTCAAAGAGATCAGCCGATAGAATCAAAGAGATGGAGTAAATGAAACAAACAATCATTGAAAAAGAAAATAAAAGCAGCCATATGGAGCATAAACAGGGCGGATTGCCGGAAACAGGGCTTCCTCTTGTGGTATGCCTTATCTTTTATGTCACAATGTGTTTCATTTATGGACCGCAGCTTGGGGCTGATTCTAATGGATATATCCATATGATATCGGCAAGAGAACCGGTATATCCGTTGTTTCTGATGATATTCCGGGCGGTCTTTGGGGAGCCGCGTTACCTGTATGCAGTGGCGTTCGTGCAGAATCTTTTGATGGCGTATGCCGTATGGTATCTGACGATGTATCTGAGGCAGAAATATGCATGGAAAGAATGGATGACTTATGTGATGATAGCCATGCATTTTGCGGTTGCGCTGCTGTGTCAGTTTGCAGCCGGCAGAGCCTCCATTTATCCGAACAGTATACTGACAGAAGGGATTACGCTTTCTCTATGGCTGATCTTTATTACGTTTCTGTTAAAAGCGTTGTGGGAGACTCATATGCGTTATGTACTTTATGCGCTTATACTGGCAGCCATCATGATGGATGTCAGAAAACAGATGGCGGTGGGCTATATCGTATTGTTTGCAGTTTTGCTGCTTGGCTGGATCGGACAAAAGGGATATTTTAGGCGGATGGCTGCCGTTGTGGGGATGATTCTATGCAGCATCCTGCTTGCATTGGGCGGGACAAGATTATACAATTATGTGATGCGGGGTGAATTTACACAGAATACCAGAGATATGAATCTTGTGCTTACCACTTCATTGTATATAGCGGATAAAGAGGATGCGGCGTTGATTGAGGAGCCTGTGGTACGGGAGCTTTTCCGGCAGGTGATGGAGATTCTGGAAGAAAAGGAATGTAATTACCGCTTTGCCAAGTCAGGATGGCGCAATCTGGAAGCGCATTATGGCGCACATTATGACAAGATCACGATTGACACCACAGGTCCTATGTTTATCGAATATGCTATGGAGCAGGGATTTGCTGAGGGTCTGGAAGCAGAGCAGGAAGCAGACCGGATGAGCGGTGTCATCGTAAGCTCGCTGCTGGCAGACAATATCGGGACGTATATCAAGGTATATCTTTCTTCTGTGGGAAACGGACTGATCAATTCGGTGGCAAAGAGAAACTCATTGCTGGACTGGTATGCACTTTGCGCTTATCTTATCTATTCCGGACTGATGGTAGTCTGTCTTCTGAAACAGGAAACAAGGCGCGCCGGTTTGTTTGGAATGACTGTTTTTATCAGTATCGGTGTTAATGTCGGCGTTACGGCAGCGCTTATTTTCTGCCAGACCAGATATATGATTTACAATATGGCATTGTTTTACATGGCGGGAGTTCTGATGCTTTATGAGTGGGGGAAGATGCGGAAAGGAAATAAGGAGCTTTGACGAACCGGAACAGACGGATGCCTTACAGGAGGATTATATAATCACATGAAAGCAATGGGAGATATCATAAAAAAATTAAATTATATTATGAACAGCAAACAGAAGCGGCAGTACGTTTTTGTAACGGCGATCGCGTTGATCGGATCCGTGTGGGAGCTGTTGGGCGTTTCTTCTCTTTTGCCATTCATCGAGACTATCATGACGCCGGAAGAAGCAAAGAATAAATGGTATGTCGCTTTTTTTTCCAGATGGTTTCAGATGGATACCCCGGTTCAGATGATGAAGGTTATGGGGATACTGATCATCATTGTGTATATTTTGAAAAATGCCTATCTGATGATGTCGTCTTATGTGCAGGCTTGGTATTCCACCAGCGTGCAACGTGACCTGTCCATCAAAACAGCCAATACGTTCCTGCATAGTTCTTATCTGTTTCACCTTGGCGTAAATTCATCCGTGCTGATTAGGACAATCAATCAGGATGTGGTCGGCGTGTTTGCAGTATTCTTTTATTTGTTCCGTGTGCTGGCGGAGGTGTTTACCATTACGGCGATCAGCGCTTATATTGTAGTGCTGGATCCGATTCTTGCGTTTTCTCTGGTGGGGATCTTAGGTTCCTGTATGTTGATCCTGTTTTTCGGACTGAAAAAGCTGGTAAAGATGTTTGGTCGGATTGGACAGGATTGTGAAGCAAAGATGCTGCAATATCTGACGCAGGCATTTACCGGAATCAAAGAGATCATGGTGATGAACCGCCAGAAATATTTTGAAGACAGTTTTGACCAGTCCTGTTCCTTAAATGCAAGGGCGGCAAAGCGCAATAACTTCTTAAATGTCATTCCCACCAATGTGTATGAGGTGGTGTGTATCGGCGGGCTGATTGGAGTGATAATCGTGCGTCTTCATATGATCGATGATATTACCGGTTTTGTAACCAATCTTGCCATCATTGCTGCCGCTTCCTTTCGTTTATTTCCCGCGGTCAGCCGTCTTACGACCAACCTGAATGCAATCATGTACAACCGCCCCAGACTGGATTCGATGTATGAAATGTTGAAAAGTATTGAGAATGAGGCGTCTTATCAGCTGCGAAATGTTGATCCGGATAAGGTAGAACCGCTGGTGTTTGATCGTGAGTTGAGGATCGACAGGATCACATGGAAATATCCCGCCGGAAAAGAGGAAGTGCTTAAAGAGCTGGAATTGACGATCCAAAAAGGCCAGTCTATTGCTTTGATCGGACCCTCCGGCGCAGGAAAGACGACTCTGGCTGATGTGATCTTAGGTCTGCTGGCGCCGCAGAAAGGAAAGATCCTGCTGGATGGTGTGGACGTTTATCAGAATCTTCCGGGATGGTCAAGGATCATCGGATATGTGCCGCAGGCAGTCTATCTGACCGACGACACGGTTCGCAATAATGTGGCATTTGGAGTTTATGAGGAGCAGATTGACGAGGATAAGATATGGCATGCCCTGGAAGAAGCGCAGCTGGCAGCCTTTGTGCGTGAGCTGCCGGAAGGATTGGATACCATGGTGGGTGAGCGCGGTGTCAGACTTTCCGGCGGACAGCGCCAGAGGATTGCTATTGCAAGGGCGCTTTATGAGAATCCGGAGATACTTGTTCTGGATGAAGCAACCAGCGCTTTAGACACGGAAACGGAAACAGCCGTTATGGAATCAATAGATTCCCTTCATGGTACAAAGACCATGATCATTGTGGCGCACCGTTTGACGACGATCAGAAACTGTGATATGATCTATGAAATCAAGGACGGTATAGCGCTTTTGCGGGATAAAGGGGAAGTGCTGGGCAAGCAGTACAGTGCTCTTGATACTGATAGTCTGCATGGGTAAGATGTCAGATGTATGAGGATGGATATGAAGATATTATTTATTACACATTATGATAACATGTATGGTGCTAATAAGTCGCTGTTTCATCTTGCTGTACTGTTGAAGACGAAATACGGGGAAGAACCGGTAGTGGTTGTGCCATCAGAGGGCGGGATGGCGGAGCATTTGTCGGAAGCAGGCATACGGGTCATTGTTCATCCGGTGACACAATGGCAGGCAGTCTATTCTACTCCGATCCGCTTTCTGGTAAAAAAAATCAGGCGCAGGAAAAAACTGATACAGGAAGTGGATTCTCTATATCGGATGCTTTGCGATGAAGCGGTCTTCGGGAAAAAACCGGATTTGCTCTATTCTAATTCCAGCGTGATCGGAACAGGTGCCATGTTGGCAGAAAAGCTGCAATGCAGGCATATCTGGCATATTCGTGAATTTTCATGGGAACATTTTCATATGAGATACTTTTTCCAAAAGAAAAGGGTCTGTGAGCTGTATGAACAGGCAGAGTGTCTTGTGGCGATATCTGATGCCTTGAAGGAGAATTTCCAACAGAGATATCCTGACGCAAAGATCAGGCGGATCTATAACGGGGTCAGCGGGGAATATTCCATAAATAAAAGAAATCAGGAAGGTCGTCCCTTGCGGTTTTGCTGTATTGGTTATTTGTTTCCGATGAAGCATCAGGAGGATATCATAGAAGCATGCGAGTATCTGAATCGGGAGGGAATCACGGAATATGAAGTCTATCTGGTGGGTGACGGCAAAGAAGCTTACCGTGAAAGACTGCAGAGAAAAATTCAGCAGGCAGGATTATCCCAGGTAAAGCTGACGGGGTATCGGGCGGATGTACATGAGCTTTTGGAAACAATGGATGTCGGTTTGATTGCTTCCGAATATGAGGGCTTTGGTTTGGTGACCGTGGAATATATGCTGCACGGCATGCCGGTGATCGGGAGGAACAGCGGTGGAACTCCTGAGATCATCAAAGATCAGGTGACCGGATATCTGTATAATGATATGCCGGAGCTTGTGAATGCCATGAAATGCCTGATACAGCATCCGGAGAAGATCGGGCAGATGGGAATGGCAGGTGCTGAGCGGGCAAGAAAATGTTTTTCGGAGGAACGCAATGCGGAGGAGATAGCATGCCTGCTTCACGAAAACCATAAAAGTGTCGGATAAGATATAGAAATAATATGCAAAATAGGAGGACGGCATTGTTTATCATACGTTTTCATGGTGGCCTTGGCAATCAGATCTTTGAATATTGTTTTTACCGATATATGCAGGAATATATATCAGAAGATCTAAAAGCGGATCTGACGTGGTTTGACCGTAATTATAAAGAGCATCAGGGATATGAGCTTGACAGGGTATTCGGGATAAAGCTAAGGACGGCATCTTATGAAGAGGTTGCAAGAGTTCATGAATATTACCCGAGGTATTATCCGCTGGCGGCACTGCGTTATCTGGCAAGGAAAAATGCCGCTTGGAAAAACAAAGGCAGGGATACGAAGGATGCACATATCTATGATTTTGGTCCTATGCAATATCGCTTTAATCCTGTTTATCTTACTTTAGATTCGCAGAAGGACTGGTATATCGAGGGCGTGTTTTGCTCTGACGCTTATTTTCAAAAGTGCGAAGAGCTGTTGCGTAAGGAATTGAGCTTTTGTGTGCCGTTAGAGGGAAGGAATCATGCGCTGAAGGAAGAAATGGAGAAGTGTCAGTCGGTGGCTGTTCATGTCAGGCGGGGTGATTACGTTGGGAATGTTTTTGATATCATAGGGTTAGAATATTACAAAAAGGCGGCGGAGTATATCAAAGAAAGAGTGGCGGATCCGGTGTTCTATGTTTTTTCCGATGATATGGATTATGTTGCGGGGAAATTTGGTTTTTTTGGAGATTATATACCGGTGCATAACAAGGGGAAGGCAAGTTATATCGACATGCAGCTGATCAGCAGCTGTCAGCATATGATTATTGCCAACAGCACATTCAGTTATTGGGGGGCGCTGTTTGGAGAAAAGGAAAACAGTATCGTAATAGCGCCGTCCAGATATAAAGCGGATGTAGATCTTGCGCTTGCAAGGGACAATTGGGTATTGGTTTAAGAGGTAAGTATGAAAAATAAATTTTTCACACGCGCATTTGGACCGCAGGCACAAATGCGCAGGTTGTGGAAAGGCATGGTTATTAGTATGGATTTAGAATGGAGTTATAAACGGCTGTACTGGAAAGTATACAGATATATGGTGGTGCATCTTAAGATGCCGGGTAAAAGGAAGTCTTATTACGGTAAAAGGATCCTATCCATTGAGGATACCAATAAAAAATTGGAAGAATTGATCTTATCCGGAGAACCGTTTGCGGCAGGAAGGATCGGCGGGACAGAGTTAAAGGCGATGATCGGCGGTCAGCCGCAAAACAAACCCTTGAAGACAAAGGAAGAGGCAAGAAGCCTGTTGATCTGCCTTTCCGGATTTTTCGGGGATATGGATGAGTTTGACCGGTTTGTACGATTGATGCAGGACTCCTTAAAAAGTATGGATATGGTTGGTGTGTGGTATAATCAGATGGAAGATTATATGCTGAAGCATTATGGAAGGCAGGAGCTTCTGTTAGGCAGACTGGAAGGGCTGGAGCCTTGGTATTGTCCCGGGGAGCCATGGACAAGATGTCTTAAAGGAAAGAAAGTAGTCTGTGTTCACCCCTTTGAGGAAAGTATTCTGGAACAGTATAAAAAGCGGGAGAAGTTATTTCAAGGGAGTGATATCCTGCCTGAGTTTGAACTGCGCTGTGTGAAGGCGGTGCAGACGTTATACGGGCAGGAGGACGACAGATTTCCAAGCTGGTTCGATGCGCTGGAGTATATGTTTGAAGAGACAATGAAGGAAGAATTTGATGTTGCGCTGATTGCCTGCGGAGCGTATGGACTGCCCTTGGCAGCAAGACTACGGGAGGCGGGAAAACAGGCGATTCATGTTGGCGGTGCACTACAGCTGTTATTTGGGATTAGAGGCGCGAGGTGGGATGATTTTTCTCAGTTAAAGCCGTTTTATAATGAGTCGTGGAGGTATCCGCTGGCAAGCGAGCATTTAAAAACAGATTCAAAGGGTGTGGAAAATGGATGTTATTGGTAAGATTGCTTTTTGGGCGGGGATATTGTGTGAGCTGATTGTCTCTGTTTCAGGTTATGCATTTGGCGGGTATCATGAACCAATGATCATTATTCTTGGGATGCTGTTTTTTTCGCTTTCTATCTGTATGCATTTGGAATTGAAAAAAAACTGGCTGCTTTATCTGATCTGCGCAGTAGTGGGATTAGGGTATTATTATGTGCAGTCCTCTGCATTGATTCTGCGTATCTTGCTGATCCTGCTTGCCGGAAGGGAACAAAAAGCAGAGCCGGTGATTAAGTTTTTTTTCTGGGGAACGCTGGTAATTATGATTTATACGTCGGTTTTGGCAGGGTTGGGACTTCATAATACCGTCAGTCTGACACGGCATTTCCGTCATGAGGAGGAGACGAGATACTGCTTTGGCTTTTATCATCCCAATGGATTTGCCTTTTTCCTGTTCCGGACGCTGGTTCTGGGCTTATACACTTATGGAAGACAGTTAAAGCTCTGGATGATGGCGGTGGCCGCGGTAGTTATGATGATTTTATTCCGGATGGCTGGCTCTAAAATGGGGGTGACGGCGGCTGTTTGCGTGATCGTGGCATTTTGGCTTGTGAGGTTTCTTAAGACGGTTCAGGCGCAAAAAAGATTTTTTATTCTTGGTAACAGCCTGATGGCGCTGGAGATATTATTTATTATGATATCCATGGTTTGTTTTTTGCCGTCTGCAGAAACTGACCTGACCGGTGTGGGATTTTGGCAGGTTCTGAATGAACTGACTACCGGACGGTTGTTTTTTATCCATAAAACATATCTTGCTTATCCAATCCCTTTATGGGGATATCAGGGGTTCATGGAAGCAACGGAAGTTGGATTCGTAAATGCATTGTATAATCAGGGACTTATATTCCTGCTGGTTTATTTTGTGGCTCTCTTTTATCTGTTTTATAGGATGTATCAGAAAAAAGATATGCCGGCACTGGTATTGATTCTGGGCTTTACGCTGTATGCCATGGCGGAGGCGTTTCTGCCGTATTTTAATAAAAACGGGATCTGGATGCTGTTCATCGGATGGAGCCTGTATCAGGCGGGCTCTGAACAGGCAGCGGTTACTGTGCAGAAGCAAGCGGCTGTGGTGGAGGATTAAATAATCAGGAGAAAAGAAGTCTATGAAGAAGATTAAAATTAATTTTATTGATTTTTGGAGCGATCTGATCAAGACAGATAATTATTTTTATAATATTTTAAAAAAATATTATGATATAGAGATAAGTGAAGATCCGGATTATGTTTTCTGCAGCTGTTTTGGAAATAAGCATTTTAAATATCACAACTGTGTTAAGATATTTTATGTCGGTGAGAATATTGTTCCTGATTTTAATCTGTATGATTATGCGATGGGGTTTCATTATATTGATTTTGAGGACAGATATATAAGGCTTCCCTTATATTTATTGTACGATAAAAAGATTGTGAAAGCGGCAAAAAGGAAGCATGAGCATCCGGACGAGTATTATCTTCGAAAACAGGGATTCTGCAATTTTGTGGTTTCCAATCCCAACGCTGCCAGAGAACGTGTGCAGATGTTAGATGAGTTAAACCGTTACCGGACAGTGGATTGCGGTGGCAGATACCGAAACAATGTGGGCGGACCGGTGAAGGATAAGATGGAATTTGCAAAAAATTACCGTTTTACCATTGCTTTTGAAAACTCTACCATGAGTGGTTATACAACAGAAAAGATATTTGAAGCATTTGCGGCGGATACGATACCTGTTTATTGGGGAAGTCCGCGGATTGCGGAAGAATTTAACCCGGAGGCGTTTGTCAACTGCCATGATTTTTCCAATTTTAGGAGTGTGGTAGAGCATGTAAAAGAAATCAATGAAAATCAGGAGTTGTATTTGAAGATGATCAAAGCGCCGATTGTAAGGGATGACAGTCAGGCAGCGGAATACCTGAGAGAGGAATATGCGGCCGCTTTTCTGAGATCGATCTTCGAGCAGGATAAAGAAAAAGCGATTCGCCGTAATATGGTTTATATTGGTCGGGATTATCAGAAAAAGATGGAGGACGATAAGCAGATCGAAGCGGTTCTGGATGTGGTAAAAAAACCGATGCATCTCTATAATAAAAAAGTGGCGCAGTGGAAGTCGGCAAGAAACCGAAAAAAGAAAAAGGACAAATAAGATAATGCAAAAGAAGAAGTCAGGGAAGGGACAAAGATTTAATTATAATAAAGAAGTAATAAATTAAATAGAAAATTAGAGGTATGGAAGAAAGGATAGGCTTGTGAAGAGGACAGAAGGCGGAAGTCAGCAGGAAAAAAATCAATATGGAATCATGATGGTAGTGAATGCTGTCTTTTTCTTTCTGCTGCATCTCACTTTTGTGGGATTTACAAATGATGACGCGTTTTTTGTTATTGTCAGAAGTCAGTGGGATTCGCTCTTTGAACTTCTGGTAGACCGATATCTGACGGATTCTTCCAGAGTGCTTTCCGAAGCGATTTTGTTTACGCTGATCAGGATGCCGTTTTTCGTATGGCAGGTGCTGGATACCCTGATCTGTATATTGGTATATCATTGCATGACAGTATTGCTGGTGAATGATAAACGGAGCAGGGGAAATATCATTGTGTTTCTGGCATTTGCCGCATACCCTTATATGCATATGGGATCTGCCGGATGGATCTGTACTTCGCTGAATTATATGTGGCCGCTGGCGACGCTGTTATATGCCCTTAGCGGCGCTTTTCGAAGATACCGCGGCGAAAAGATTCCTGTCTGGAAATATCCGCTGTATCTTATGGCTATGATCTTTACCGCAAATTGTGAGCAGTCGGCGGCGATGCTGACGATGGTCTTTGGTATGGCTTTTGTTTTTGCCGTTTTGGATAAAAAAAGCAGGTGGTATGAACTGACAGCAGTTTTGATTGGGATTGCGGGGATTCTGTTTGCCATGCTTGCGCCCGGCAATGATGAACGGACGATTATGGAGGCGGAGAACTGGATGCCGCAATTTTTTGATTTGAGTATTTGGGAAAAGGCAAGGTTATGTTCAGTGTTTGTGTTTGAACATTTTGTAATGATCCCTGATGTGATATTTTTCCTGTTTTCATTGCTGTTGGCGTTTTGCGGAGCAGGCTGGGAAGGGGAAACCGGTGCTAAGAGAAGTGGTTTTGACCGAGTGATGGCTTGTATTCCGCTTGCTGTGGATATTATTTTTACCGGCTGTTATTTTATTAAAGATTTTATCATCGGTCATAAGACAAGATATGATTTTACAATGCCGGCAATCTATATGGAGGATTTTAAAACGGCATTTGTGCAGATATCAGAAGTGTTTGGGCTGATTTTGTTTATTGCGGCATCCGTCTATACAATATGGAGAGTGATTCCCGATCTTCGGAAAAAATTGGTCATGATCTGGGCGCTTGGAAGTGGTTTTGCGGTGCGGATGGCGCTGATGCTTTCACCGACGATGTTTGCTTCCTGGCACAGGACGCTGATTTTTATGTATTTTGCTTTTCTCTACAGTATTGTTATTCTGATCGGCATGTGCAGGAAACAGTGGAAAAGACGGTTAATATATGGTATTCTGGTTGTTGGTGTGATCGTAAATCTGATTCTGACGGTAGGACTGCAGATCCGTAAGTCCGCAGGGTGAACGCGGCATATCGGGGGACGGCAGTATTGTTGTAGACATGGTTGTTGTGTGTGATTGAGAAACCGGAGGTTATGGATGAGTTTATTATCAATTATTGTACCCTGTTATAATGAAGAGGAATCTTTAGAAATCTTTTATCATACGGTACAGGAGACTCTGCAGCCCCTTAAGATGGATATAGAATATATCCTGGTGGACGATGGTTCTAAAGATGGTACGCTTTCCAAGATGAAAAATCTTCATAAAAAGGACCCACAGGTTCATTATGTCTCTTTTTCCCGTAACTTCGGAAAAGAAGCAGCGGTTTTTGCCGGACTTAGGGAATCCCGTGGAGATGCCGTGGTTGTATTGGACGCGGATCTTCAGCATCCGCCATCAGTGATTTTAGAGATGGCTTCCTTATGGGAGAAGGGCTATGAGGTGATTGAGGGAAAAAAGAGTGACCGCGGCAGGGAATCTTTTTTTCATAAGATGATGGCGGCCACTTTTTATAAGATGATCAGTGGATTTATCAAGATGGATATGAACGATTCCTCGGATTATAAATTTATGGACCGGAAGGTCGTGGATGTATTATGCAGTTTGAAGGAGAGAAATACATTTTTCAGGGCGCTTTCTTTCTGGACGGGTTTTAAGACTGTCAGCGTAACATATGAGGTGCGGGAACGAACGGTGGGAAAGACAAAATGGTCGTCGGCTGCTCTTGTCAAGTATGCCTGCAGCAATCTGATTTCTTTTACGGTCACACCGTTGTATATGATAGTGGCCGTGGGATTATTATTTTTTGTGATTGGTTTGATTCTGGCAATCGATGCTGTTGTGGATCATTATATGGGGATTGCAGTGGAGGGATATCCTACACTGATAGTTTTAATGGTCATTGCTACCGGCTGTATTCTGTTTTCTATCGGGATCACCGGAGTTTATATTGCAAAGATCTATGACGAGATCAAAGAAAGACCGCAGTACATTATAAGGGAAAAAGAATAAAATGACTTTTACAACGATAGAATTTGCCGTATTCATGGCAGTTACATTTGTCATATATTATCTGATGCCCGGGAAGTTTCAGTGGATCATTCTTCTGTTTGCCAATGGATATTTTTATTATCAGACAGGTTGGAAGAGTGCGCTTTTTCTGTTGGCGGTGGTTTTAGTTTCCTTTGCGTTTGGTCTGTTGATTGAAAAGACAGGACAGAAACGGTATGCTATTGCTGTGACTGTGATTTTGTTTGTGCTGCTGTTGTTCGTGATGCGTATGCCGTTTGCAAGTATGATTATGCCGCTGGGTCTTTCTTTTTACACGCTGCAGTGTATCGGGTATTGTATTGAAGTGCATCGACAGACGGTGCCGGCGGAGAAGAATCTTTTGAAATACGCGTTGTATATTTCATTTTTTCCACATGTTTTGCAGGGACCGTTTGCGGATTATAAGGAATTGAGGGATCAGCTGCTTTCACCGCATCGTTTCGATTATGATATGGCGCTTAGAGGATGTTACCGGATTGCATTCGGACTGATGAAAAAATTGGTGATCGCTGACCGGATCGGATATGTGGTAGATCAGGTATATGAGACGGGAGAAGGCTATTATGGAGTTACCGTACTGATTGTTATGATTTTATACGCGATCCAGCTCTATACGGATTTTTCCGGTTATATGGACATGGCAGTCGGTTGTGCGCTATTGCTTGGCATTAAGATCCGGGAGAATTTTAATGTCCCTTATGGTTCCAAATCCATGTCGGAATTTTGGCGCAGATGGCATATCAGTTTAGGTCTGTGGTTTAAGAATTATGTTTTCTATCCGGTACAAAGAACAAAGCTGTGCGATAAGATCCGTAAATCGATGAAGAAAAAAAAGAACCGCTATGGCATGAATGTGTTCCCTACGGCAATTTCACTGACTGCCGTATGGACGCTGATCGGGCTGTGGCACGGATTTGACTGGAACTATCTTTGTTATGACTGGTTCTGTGGGCTGATCATCATTTCCGCGGAACTGTTAAAACCGGTTTATGATAAGGTGAATCAGAGCGCGCCGAAGATATTTGCTTCAAAATGGATGGATATGCTTCGTATCTTCAGGACATTTTTGCTGGTTTCTTTCAGCTTTTTGTTTTTCCGCCCGGATACCATGGAGGTGACCATGAGAATGATGCGGAATCTGTTTACGCAGCCGTATGTATATCAGGCGGCGGAATTTATCTATTGGCATGTTTATGATCTGTTTTTGATCTTTGTTCCACTACTGATTCTTGGTGTGGTTGATGGTATGAAATACAAAGGGATCGATGTATATGAAAGATTTCACAGGTTCCCGGCGGTGGTGCGTTACGCGGTCTACGTGGGTGGTATATTGCTGATCTATATCACAAAAGGGGATATGTCCAGCGGAGGATTTGCTTACTATGTATTTTAAATAGGTGCATGACCGGTTGTTAAATGCATATTTAGAAATGCGGCTTCAAAGGATGGTTATGCAGGCGGAAATTATATTGTGTGTCAATGCAGCAAGCTGCCCTGGCACGGAGGATTAATTTGAAAAAATTTAGTTTATTTATCTTGAAATTTATCATAGTGCTGGGATTGGCATATGGTGCATATCATGCTCTGTTCTGGTTTTTATGGCAGTCTGAGATATGTCCGGATGCCTATGATCATGCATATCAGAAAGCACTGCTTTTACAGTATCAGGCATTGGCAGAGGACAACAGGGATCCGGAAGTGATCGTCTTTGGCTCCTCTTATGTTCCCTTTGGGATCGATGTATCCGTGATGGAGGAGAAGCTGGAAAGACCGGTTCAGATTCTTGGCATCGAGGCGGGTATTGGAATCCCGGTTTTGGTTGATATTTTACACGAGACAGCCAAACCGGGAGATACGATCGTATATATGCTTGGAAAGTCGAACTGGTATAATGAGGACTTTATGGTGATTTCCGCTGCTCTGGAAAGTGATAAGGAACGGCTGACACATTATTGGAGTCTGCGGGAGGGAACACTGGACGGCTATCGCAACAAAATGATCTGGCGGAAGCTGTATGCTTTATTTGCGGGAGATCTGGTGGAGATCGTGCGTTCCGGAATTTCCCAAAATGAGCAGGTGTATTCTCTGGATTCTTTTGATGAGAAAGGGAATATGACAGCCCTTAGGGAAGGCAATTTGATCGGAACCGAGGTATCTCCGACAGATACTTTGTGCTTTGAAGATATGGAACTGGAAACGATGGATATGCTGAATGAATTTGCGCTCTGGTGTGAGGAACAAAATATTACCTTTGTAATTGCGTATTCGATGACGATTGACGGTTCCTTGATCGAAACGGAGGAAGAACTGGCGCAGTACCATGAGCAGATGACGGATTATATGAATGCGGATATTCTTGGGATTCCGCAGGATTATTTCCTGCCGGTAGAATATTTTTATAATCATACAGCCCATTTGAATTCTGAGGGTGCAGCAGTATATTCTGAAATCTTATCGGAGAGGCTGCTGGAGTATGAAGGAATCCGTTGATGTAATAAGTATAATTATTTGTTCCTAATCCTGTCTATGTAGTTTGCATAGCGTAAAGTTCAGATAAGGAGTTATGTAAACCAAACAAAACTGTTGCGTAATTATATAAATATATAAAATAACAGAGGATTTGTGATGATGCCATCATTTTTACAGTTAAAGAAGAATAGCAAAAAGGATAAAAGCGGCCTGCCCGGATATCGTATGGTTCTGGTGGGGGACTGTGCGACGCAGCATATCGCGCAGGCAGTTTCCGGATACGCATATGAGGAAGGAATCGGTCTGGAGCTTCTGGATACGGATTATGATCAGATCCTTGCGCAGGTGATGGATCCGGATTCGGAGCTTTACCGGTATCGGGCGGATGCAATACTGATCGTGATGTGTACGGAAAAGCTGTACGAAGCATATTGCGGAATGCCTGTCGGGGAAAGGGACGGATTTGCTGCGGAGAAATATGAGGAGATCTGCAGGATCTGGAAACGGCTGCAGGAATACAGCCATCCGGAAACGGGCAGAAAAATGAAGATCCTGCAGTTTAATTTTGCGGAAGCGGATGACAGGTGTTTTGGTAATTATGCCAATTGTGTAGAGAGTTCTTTTCTGTGGCAGCTTAGAAAATTAAACCTTCTTTTCATGCAGGGGGCGCAGAATGGGGGAATCTATCCCGTAGACATATCTTATGTGCAGAATCTGTATGGAAGACAAAGGTTTCATGATGAAAAGCTTTACTATATCGCGAAGATGCCATTTTCCACGGAGGCGCTTCCGGCGATTGCAAGAGAAGTCATCAGTATCATCAAAGCGGTAATGGCAAGGTTAAAAAAATGCGTGATTCTTGATCTTGACCAGACATTGTGGGGTGGTGTGATCGGAGACGACGGACTGGAGGGAATCCAGATCGGGGAACTTGGTATAGGACACGCATTTTGGGAATTTCAGCTCTGGCTGAAGGAATTGACGAAGCGCGGCGTTATATTGGCTGTTTGCAGTAAAAATGATGAGGAGAAAGCAAAGGAGCCCTTTTTAAAGCATCCGGAGATGGCGCTGCGGCTGGAGGATATTGCTGTTTTTATTGCAAATTGGGAGGATAAGGCGGGTAATATCCGGAAAATAGCTGAGATCCTGAATCTTGGCATGGACAGTTTTGTCTTTATAGATGACAATCCTTTTGAACGGAATCTGGTAAGAAGTATGCTTCCGGAGGTTACCGTGCCGGAGCTTCCGGAGGATCCTGCGCTGTATCTTTCCTATCTGAAGGAACAGAATCTGTTTGAGACGATTTCTTACAGCGAGGCGGATCAGGACAGGACAAGACAGTACCGCGAGGAAGCGGGAAGAACCTCTTTAAAACAGCAGTTTGCGACTTATGAAGAATATCTTGAACAGCTTGGCATGTCAGCGGAAGCGAAACCCTTTGATGCGTTTCATATTCCGAGAATCGCACAGCTGTCCCAGCGTTCCAATCAGTTTAATCTGCGCACGGTGCGCTACACGGAGGAGGAGGCAGCCGGACTGGCGGAGGATGATCAGTATATTACCTTGTATTTTACTTTGAAGGATAAGTTTGGCGATCACGGATTGATCAGCTTAGTGGTCATGAAGAAAGAAGAAGATTCGTTATTTATTGAAAACTGGCTGATGAGCTGCAGGGTATTGAAGCGGACGATGGAAGCCTTTATTGTCAATACGATGCTGGAAGAAGCCAAAAAGGCAGACGCAGTACGGGTTGTGGGAGAATATATCAAGACCCCTAAAAATGCAATGGTGGAGCATCTTTATGAAGAGATGGGATTTTATCCGCTGGGAAAAGGCAAATATGAAATCATGACGGCTGATTATCAGAACCGGAAAACATGGATAGAACGTGCGGAATAACAGTGTATGCTTGTGGTATACTAAAATATATGCTAAACTGTAAAGTGTTATTGTAGGGAGGAAACGTATGAGCAGAGAAGAGATCTTAAAAAAAGTAAATGATATCTTTCATGACGTATTTGATGATGATTCGATTGTTGTTGTGGAAGAAACGACGGCAGATGATGTAGAGGACTGGGACAGCCTGATGCATATCACGCTGATCTCCGAGGTGGAGTCGGCTTTTGGGTTTAAATTTCAGATGAAGGATGTTGTCGGGATGAAGAATGTGGGGGAAATGATCGATATTATCCAAAGCCACTGAAGGAACCTTTTAGGCAGCTTATAAAGAAAGGCCGGTTTTAACAGATGAATCATTATACACTGGAAGAATTGACTACGGGGATGACGGAATCCTTTCAGGTGACTGTAACAAAAGAAATGCAGGAACAGTTTACCGCTCTTTCGGGGGATGTCAATCCGATGCATCTGACAGAAGCGTATGCCAGGGAACACGGATATGAACACAGGCTTGTTTATGGGATGCTTACGGCATCCTTTTATTCGACTCTGGCAGGAGTCTATCTGCCCGGAGAGCATTGTATCTTTCACGAGATCCATACAACATTTAATGCACCTGTCTATGAGGGAGACGAGCTGACGGTGACGGGTGAGGTCGTGGAGATCCATGAGGGCTTTCAGAGGGTAAAAATAAAGGCATATATTAAAAATGGGAAGGGAAAGAAAGTATCAAGGGCGACGCTTGTTGTTGGGTGTAAAGCGTGATTCTGCAGGGAACGGCTTTTTTTGCAGAACAGTTAATATGGGTATTATGAGGCAGAGCCTCTGAACATAGTTTTAAAAGAGGTCATGTGAAATATGACGGGAAGGCAGCGATAAGATATGGAGAAGGAACGCAGGGATTTCAAAAAAACGTATTTGATCATTGGAGCGTCTTCTGATGTTGCTGTGGAATATATCAGAAGCCTTGCAAAACATACCCGTAAAAATGCCAAAAATCCTATTTTAATATGTGCGCATTATTTTAAAAATAAAGACAAGCTGGAGGAAATTGCTAAGGAATATTCAGGGATCGAATTAAAACTCCTGCAGGCTGATCTGACAGATGAGGAACAGGCATTGAAGCTTGTCAATAGGGTGATGCAGTATGTCAAATATCCCAATTATATCCTTCATTTCCCGGCTGTGACATTTGATTATATGCGTTATCGGGAGATCGATACGGATTACTTAAGGCAGGAGATGAATGTCCAGCTGTATTCTTTCTTGATCATTACAAGAGAATTTCTTCCGCTGATGCAAAAGGAATATGGCAACAGGGTGCTGGTGATGCTTTCCTCTTATGTGGAGGACGAGCTTCCGCCGAAGTTTATGCCGGATTATATCGTGGCAAAATATGCGATGCTGGGAGCTATGAAGGCGGCAGCCGCAGAGTATGGTGGAAAAAATCTGAAGATCAATGGAATTTCCCCGATTATGATGGACACAAAGTTTCTATCCAAAATGGATCCCAGAATCAAAGAAATGACGGCAATGAAAAGTCCAATCAACAGGGTGCCTAGACCGGAGGAGTTGATTCCTTACATTGATGAGCTGTTGGATTCCGGTTGTACGAAAAACGGATATAATCTTCTTGTAGATGAATCATATTTTGAAGCAAAGGAGCCGGAGGAATGATCAAGCTGGCAATACTATTTCAGGAGGATGAGATGGAACATAAGGATCTTTCTCATCCGGAATCCGGCAATCCCGGCGTCGGCGGAACGGCGTTCTGTTTCCTGCTTTTAATGAAATACCTGAATGATCATGGGGATAAGATTGACTATACTGTATATCAGATAAAAGAAAATCTCCTTCCGGCGGGGAAGGCAAAAAAAACAGACACGATTCGCGAGGCGCTGGAACAGGCTGTTTTAGATGGCAATGAGATGATCCTGATCAGAAACCATCAGACGAAAGACATTTATGACCTGATGGCGGATTATCCGCTTAAATATATTGTCTGGATGCACAATAAGCTGACAATTGAAGAGATCCGTCTGCTGGATCGCTGGGAAGCCGTCAGCCGTATCATCTGCGTCGGACGGGAGATGTATGATTATTATCTGGACGATAACATTATCCGTAAGATGGATGTGGTCAGAAATATGTTTGTGCCGCCCGCCGGAGAGATGATCAGGGGGGATGTGTATCCGCCGTATGTGACTTATACCGGAAGCCTGACATATGATAAAAATTTTCATCTGCTGGCAGCGGCTTGGAAAGAGATCATCAGGCAGGTGCCGGATGCGCAGCTTCATGTTATTGGTTCCGGGAAGCTGTACGATCCAAACAGCATGATGGGAGCTATGGGGATCGCGGATAAGGAATATGAGGAGCTGTTTCTTCCCTTTCTTTGCGATCAGAAGGGAAAGCTGCTTCCTTCCGTGTTTTTTCATGGGATCATGGGAGAGGAAAAGTATGAGATCTACAGACAGTCTGCGGTGGGAGTGGTCAATCCCATGGCGACGGAGACGTTCTGCTTATCCGCAATCGAAAAAGGAGCCTGCGGTATGCCTGTGGTATCACGCCGCAAAAATGGTCTGTTAGATACAGTACAGGATGGAAAAACGGGGATCCTTTATAAAGATGTAAAACAGCTTGCGCCGGTAATCGTTGATCTTCTTGTAGATAAAGAAAAAAATATCCGCATGGGACAGGCTGCAGCAGCATTTGCAAGAACAGAGTTCTTGCCGGAGAGGATCCTGCCGGAATGGATCAGGGTATTGACGGAGGTACACACTGGGAAACCTGCCGGATATCAGAAACCGACAGCTAATCCGGATAATAACGGAAAATGGATACGCAGGATCTGGCATGGACTGCACAGAGTCCCCTTTTTAAAGGGTCTGCCGTCCATTCATGATATTCAGAAAAAATAAAGAGGGACTGTTTTGGAAGTCAGTGTATTGATAACAGCTTATAATATAAAAGAATATATTGCACAGACAATGGAATCAGTGTTAAGCCAGAGGATAGAGTCTGCATATGAGATATTGGTGGGAGACGACGGCTCTGATGACGGGACGAGGGAGATTCTTTTGGAATACGAAAAACAGTATCCGGATAAGGTCAGGGTCTATTCCATGGAGAGAGAGGCAGGCAGGGTATATAACAGAGTAGAACGTTCCGCGGCTAACCGCCTGAACCTTCTGGAAAATGCAAGAGGAAAATACTGTACCTTTTTGGATGGTGACGATTATTATACGGCGGATGACCGGCTGCAGCGTATGGTAGAAATATTAGAGCTTCCGGAGAACAAGGACTGCATTATGTGCGCGCATAATCTGATGATGGTGTATCCGGACGGAAGACAGACGCCTCTGCTGAGGGCAAAAAGGGAACGGAAGATATCTGTGAAACAGTATTGGAAATTGATGTTTGTACAGTCGAATGCCATTCTGTTCCGTAACCGGTATCACGAAGCTCCGCCGACGGAGAATTGCCGGAGATATTTTGATGATAATAATATTACCTACTGGCTGTTCCAGATGGGAAAGATGTATTACCTTCCGGAATGTATGGGCGCATACCGGCAGGTAGAGGGTTCCTCATGGAACGGGATTGACCGCTTGAAAAAAGCCGCCTCCAATATGATCGGTTATGCAGTGGAGCTGGAGCTGAATCCGAAAGGAAGAGGACTCAGCGATATCAGGCATTATCCGGATTACGCCTATTTGTTCCGGCACAGAAATGAGATTGATCAGGAAAGCTGTGATCCGTTTTACGGTACTGCCGTGAAGCACCGGCTGACCGAAGCCGTAAGGGTATATCAGATGAAGGAAAGCGGGGGGATGCAATATTTGAGGTTCTGCCTGCGTTATTTTACCGGTATGTGGGGTTACGGATATGCAAGGCTGGAGCGGACAGTGCGGAAAATCACCGGAAGATATTGAAAGAATGACAGATACAAAATACTGACAAGGGATATATAAGATTGAAATGACGGATAGACGTGAGAATGATAAGAGTGAAAAGGATAGATTCGGGAATGATAAATGGCAGATAGTGAGAGCGTAATGTAAGAAAAAAGAGAAGAGGTTAAGATCGAAAAAGAGGCTTGCGGCATGAGTACAAAAATGACAGAGAATCAGTTGGTCAGTATGATCGTTCCAATTTATAAAGTGGAAAAATATCTGGGACAGTGCATAGAGAGCTTGCTTGCTCAGACATATCATAATCTGCAGATCATATTGGTGGACGATGGTTCTCCGGATCGCAGCGGTGAGATCTGTGAGGAATATGCAAAAAAAGATGATCGTATCCTTGTGATCCATAAAGAGAACGGGGGCTTATCGGATGCGAGAAATGCAGGGATAGAGAAGGCGGAGGGTGAATGGTTCTGTTTTATAGATTCTGATGATTTTATTGCGCCGGATATGGTAGAAAGATTATACCGGCTGGCAACGGAACATCGGGCAAAGCTGGCGTGGTGCGGTTTGAAAGAGGTAGAGGAGGATGCGGAGTATTCGCTTGAAGTAGATAGAGATAGCGGAGCGGAAGAAGAGATTACGGTTTATACACCAGTTGAGGCGGAAAAGCAGTTTTTTACGATGAATAAGCAGAAGTGTCTGGTCACATGGAATAAGTTGTATCACAGAAGCTTATATGCGTCGATCCGCTTTCCGAAGGGGAAGCTATATGAGGATGGTTATACCACATACCGCGCGATCTATATAGCGGAGAAGGTGGTAACAACATCAAGATCCTTGTACTATTATCGCCAGCGTAAAGGAAGTATCATGGCGGATCATAGTGACCGTATCTATCTGCCGTCGCTGGAGGCAGGAAAAGAACGGCTGGATTTTTACCGTCAGAATGGGGAAACGGAGCTGGTACGTCTGGAAGTGAATCTTGCGTTATATACGTCGATTCATTTTTATCAGGTGATCAGGAAGAAAGAGATACAGCGTGAAATAAAAGGATGGTTCAAAATGTTTTATGAGGAATATTTTAAACAGGAGACATGGCCGCTTGCCAAGAGGTTAAGGATGCGTTCTTTTCTGATCGGCGCTCCATGTTATCGGTTTATCAGCGGATTTGAAAATATATATAATCGATTGCGAAAAAAGCGGGAGAATGTATGATGTCAATTGTGTATGTAAAATATANTGTTGTGGCGTTGGAGGCATAGGAGCGTATAATGTCGGGAAAGATAATTGTTCGTACCATGAATGTCGGCATGTGTAATCAGTTGTTTACGTATGCTTATGCCCGTTATATGGCAGAAAAATATCAGTTGGAGCTTTATCTGGATTACAGCCATATTTCAGAAGCGGATATGAAACATCATGCTGATTACGCCAACGCATTGGGTAATTTTTCGTTAAAGCATCAGGGCATCCTTCTGACACGTGAGGAATATGCGCATGTGGCAGGAAGGACAGGAAAACGGTTTGATGCAATGTTGGAGCCATGGTATATAAGACGGCGCAATCGTATACCGAGACTGCTTGCATTGGAGAGATATCATAATGAAACGTTAAGCCGCAAAGGGTATATTCTGAATCTTCTCGTGGAAAGGGAATGTCCGGGTCCGGAAGAACTGACGGCAGATACGAATATCCTTTATGGGTACTGGCAGAGCCCTGAGTATGCAAGAGCGCTGGAACAGACGCTGCGACAGGAGATCGTAGAAGGTGGTATTCTTGCTGATTATCCGGAGGCGGTGGAGAAACTTAGCAGACCGGAGAGTGTATGCGTGCATATCCGTCGCGGAGATTATATCGGAGACAGTATGCATGATGTTTGTACGGAAAAATATTATCGGGAAGCGATGGAATTGTATCGCAGAAAGCTTTCAAATCCGAGATTTTATTTCTTTTCGGATGATCGGGCATATGCTGACAAAATATTTTGCCATAACAGCAAGGACGCGGAGGTCTGCGACGCCGCAGATAATGATTGCGCGGAACTTGTTTTGATGAGCCTGTCACGCCATCGGATTCTGTCCAACAGTTCTTTTTCGTGGTGGGCACAGATGCTCAGCGGCAGCAAGGATGTAATTGCTCCCTCGCGGTGGTATGGTGCTGCAGATAAAAAAAGCCGTCTGTACGAGGATTTCTGGCAGATCATTCAAATATGACCTTTCCGACCGATAGCTGCAGCCGTGTAATAATAACAAAAATCAGAAGCGTTTTGCCGGATCATTTGTGGGATACCGCAGGTATGATGATGCCGTGAACTGCTTCGGAACGGATGATTGAAATGGAGAAAGTATCGATCTGTATTCCTGCATATAATAATGCCACATCTCTGGCAAGGCTGCTGGAATCCGTCAGGATTCAGACATTTAAGGATTACCGGATCTATCTGACTGATGATTCCGATCGGAGCGATGTGGAGGAGCTGGCAACCCAAAACGCCGATCTGAATCTATATTATCACAAAAACAAGTCCAGACTGGGACCTACGGCCAATACTAATGCGGCGCTGCGGATGGCACAGGGCGTTTATGTAAAAATCATGCATCATGATGACTGTTTCAGCAATGCGGACAGCCTGTTGCGTCTGGTGGAGCTTTTGGATGATCATCCGGATGCAGATATTGCATTTTGTGGAACAAAAGAGATAAAATATGATGCAGAAGGATGCGTTAATGAGGGAGAAACATTTGTCAGATGTATTTCCGACATAGAACGATGGCAGTTGGATGCGGACATCCGTAACCTGTTCCTTGTGAACATGATCGGCGCGCCAAGCGCGGTTCTGGTTCGGAATCGGGGAATACTGATGGATGAATGTCTGAAATGGCTGGTAGATATTGATTATTATCTGAGGATATTGTCTGAAAATCCTAAATATGCAGATTGTACCAGCCCAATGGTGTCCATTGGATTGTCGGAGACACAGGTAACGAGAAGCTGTCTGGAGGATGAAGATCTGATCTTTTGGGAAAATGGCTATGTATTTGATAAATTCAAATTATGGCAGGAAAGACCATATCGCAGATTTTTGATCAGAATGGCGTTGAGTTTCCATAAGGGCTATGCATCAGTTAAGGAACACCGAATCGGAAAGAGGGAATATTGGGATCTAAAAGTAAGGTGGATACTGAAGAAAGGTCTGCACATCGGATAAAGCAGGAAAAGATATGAATAATATTTACCGAAAAAGCAATGTGATAAAAACATATGGTTTGGCCATGATAGAGCTGTTCAGCGTGCTGTTGGCTTATCTGTCGGCATTGCTGCTGCGTTTTGGCGATTTTTATGTGGATGATCATCAGGAGATGTATTTTGCTTATGGCATCTTTCTGATGGTACTGACACTGCTTTATTCCGTTATGACGGATTGGAACAGGGATTTCTTTGAACGGGGCTATTTTAAGGAGCTTGTAGCCGATGGGAAATATAATATTATTCTGGCGTTGCTGAGCAGCACATTTCTTGTTTTTACAAAAAATGCGGATATTTTTGCCAGACTGGTCATGATCTATTTCGCCTGCTTTAATCTTATGCTGACGTATCTGTTTCATATCTGTTTTAAGGAATATATGCTGAAGCGGTACAAAAAAAGCGTCAACAGCGATAAACTCATGGTGATCACTGAGGCGAAGGATGCAGAGCGGATTGTTACGCAGATCCTCGAAAAACCGCATTGGAATTATGAACTGACATCAATAGCGATCATGGATGCGGAGATGACAGGGAAGGAGATCTGCGGCATACCGGTCATAGCAGACAGGGAGAATCTGATCGAGACTGCTACGCAGAATATTCTTGACAGAGTATTTATCTCCCTGCCAAGGACAGAGCTTGAGATTGTGAAGGAGATGATCATGGAGTTTGAGGCCATGGGGATCCTCTGCCATTATAGCATCGAGATGGATGAATTGAATCTGGAAGGGAAAGAAGCCGGAAATTTCGCGGGATTTTCCGTGATTTCATTTTCACTGCAGAATATGGACTACCGCCGCCTGATGATTAAGCGGTTCATGGATGTTGTGGGGAGCATCTTTGGACTGCTGCTTACGGCAATCATCTTTCCCTTTGTGGCGCTTGCTATTAAGATAGAATCCAAAGGTCCGGTGCTCTTTAAGCAGGAGCGCATCGGGAAAAATGGCAGGAGATTTATGATGTATAAGTTCCGCTCCATGTATCAGGATGCGGAGAAACGGTTGGCGGAGCTTCAGGAACGGAACGAAGTACAAGGATTGATGTTTAAGCTGGAAAATGATCCGAGGATTACCAAGGTCGGAAGATTTATCAGAAGGACCAGTATAGACGAACTGCCGCAGTTCTGGAATGTATTAAAGGGAGATATGAGTCTGGTGGGGACGAGACCGCCTACAAATAATGAATTTGAGCGTTATAATTCCTATTACCGCAGACGTCTGTGCATTACGCCGGGATTGACAGGCATGTGGCAGGTAAACGGACGAAGTGAAATCAAGGATTTTGATGAAGTGGTAAGGCTTGACCTGCAGTATATCGATCAGTGGTCTCTCTGGCTGGACTGCAAGCTTCTCCTGCAGACATTCGGAGTGGTGCTGTTTGGCAGGGGAGCAAAATAAAAAAGACTAAGTATAGAGGAGAAATCAACAGAGATGAAAGATTTTAAGCTGACAACGCCGGTAGCATTTTTGATTTTTAACCGGCCGGATACAACCAAAGAAGTATTTGAGAAGATACGGGAGGTAAAGCCGGAAAAATTGTATCTGATCAGCGATGCTCCGCGGGAGGGCAGAGAAGATGATATGGAGAAGGTGGCGGAGACAAGGCAGTATGTAGAGTCGCATATTGATTGGGACTGTGAGGTTTATAAAAATTATGCGGAAACGAATATGGGGTGTCGGGACAGGGTATCCTCCGGCATTACATGGGTATTGTCTCAGGAAAAGAGGACGATCATCTTAGAGGATGATATTGTCCCGCTGCCGGAATTTTTCCGGTTTTGCCAGGAGATGCTGGATGCATATGAAGATAATCCGCGGGTCATGATGGTGTCAGGACTGAATCTTGTCAGAAAGCATAAGATGGATACGCCTTATACCTTTTCCTGCTTTTCCAGTATCTGGGGCTGGGCGACATGGCGCCGCGCATGGGAAAAATATGATGTGAACGTGGCAGACTGGCCGGAATTGAAAAAGGCAGGAACCCTGAAGAAAGTACAGAGCGGATTTTCTTATCTGTTTATGAAGCGGAATGTTGAAAGGGTATATACGAAAAAGCTGGATACCTGGGATATCCAGTGGGATTATTGCCGACATAAGCATAAGGCGCTTGGAATAGTGCCCCGTGAGAACCTGATCTGTAATATCGGTTTTAACAGAGAGGATGCAACCCATACCAAGGAAGGCTCTGACGAGGATTTTTCCTATGGCGAGATGCATTTTCCGATTGAGAAGGATGTGCCGGTGCGTCGGGATGTGGAATATGATAAGGCATATATCAGGAAATATTTCGGAATCAAAAAAGTGGTCAACATAATAAAGAAGGCTGTAAAATGATTGAAAGGCATACTATGTTAAAGAGAAAAAAACTGTTTGGCATTAAAATTGTGGTATCTGATCCGGAAGAAGCGGTCAGCCATGTTGTGGAGGCAGTGGAAGAACTCCGAGGAGGCTATATCAGTTTTGCCAATGCGCATACTACGGTTCTGGCGCATGAAGACAGAGAATTTCATCAGATACAGATGGAAGCGTCTTATGTCATGCCGGATGGGAGACCCTTATCAAAGCTATTAAGACTTAGGGGATATTCACAGGCGAGACAGATTGCGGGACCGGATTTTATGGGCAGGATCTGGGAGGCGACAAAGGATGGGACATTATCGCATTATTTTTACGGCGGCAGTGAAAAGACGATCGAAGCGCTGAGAAAGAGGCTTGCGAAGGATTATCCGACATTAAAGATCGTGGGGATGGAATCGCCGCCATACCGTCCGCTGACAGACGGGGAAAATTGGGAGATGGTAGAACGAATCAATGCTTCCGGCGCTGATTTTATCTGGATCGGACTGGGAGCGCCAAAACAGGAGTATTTTATGAGGGCGCATAAGGATATGTTGTGTGGCGTCATGCTTGGAGTCGGAGCCGGATTTGATTTTCAGGCAGGGACGGTGAGGCGCGCTCCGGAGTGGATGCAGAAGCATTATCTGGAATGGCTGTATCGTTTCTGCCAGGAGCCGGGAAGGTTATGGAGGCGGTATGTGGTGACGAATCTTAAGTTCGTCGTTATGGTGATGCAGTATCATAGGCGCAGAAGAAAATCAGACAGGATGGAGGATTAGGTTGAAAAATCACACTGATGTGCTGATTTTTCAACCGGCAATTTGAGTCAGAGCCTCAAATTGCTTTGATCGCAGATGAGAAACCGCCTGCGCGGATTTCTCATCGCGTGTCATCGCAGTAAAACTGCTCTGACATGGAGGATTAGTATGACGGATATCAGAGAGCGGATGAAGAAGCTAAAGCTCATTGTTTATGATTTTGACGGAGTGATGACGGATAACCGTGTTATTGTGGGACAGGACGGGACGGAAAGTGTTGTTGTACACAGGGGGGATGGTTATGGGGTTTCTCAGATCAAAAATCTGTCTATTGAGCAGGTGATCATTTCCACGGAAACCAATCCTGTAGTCAGGCGACGCGCGGAAAAGCTGAAAATTGATATCATCCACGGTGTTTCGGATAAAAAGAGTACATTGATGGAGTATTGTCAGGATAAGGGATATGCGATGGAGGAAGTAATGTTCATCGGCAATGACCTGAATGATTATGATGCCATGCTGTCGGCCGGGGTTAAGGGTGCGCCTGCCGATGCGGAGGAAGAAATCCTTGCCATTGCTGACTGGATATCAAAGGCAATGGGCGGTCATGGAGTCATTCGTGAATTGTATAGAGAATTACAGGCATATATGGAGCAGTCAGGTGAATAAGATAACAGTGATTACGCCTACTTGGAATCAGGCGGAATTTATCAGGGATACAATTGAATCCGTGATCAATCAGACCCATCGGGAGATAGAATATTTTATCATAGATAACTGCTCTGACGATGGAACGCAGGAGATTGTAGAGGAATATTGTGCTGAAGATCCCCGGATCATCTATATCAGGGAGCCCGACCATGGACAGGCGCAGGCGATCAACAAGGGATTAAGTAAAGCGTCAGGGGATATCGTATGCTGGTTGAATTCAGATGATTATTATTATGATGATCATGTTCTGGAACGGGTTGCGGAGAAGTTTGACAAGAATCCGGATGTCGGTGCATTGGTGGGGGACGGCTGGTATTGCAATAAGGCAAAGGAACTGACGGAGTACAATGCTTCCGACCGCCATGTCAGCGCGTGGGTGATCCAAAGATGGTATTATATCATGCAGCCCTCCGTTTTTTGGCGCAATCATCATAAACCACTGGATGAGAAGTATCACTATGTATTTGATTGGAAATTCTTTATTGAGATGTTTGCGGAGGAAAAAGTATATTATACGCATGAAGCTTATGCGGTTTATCGGATGTATGGGGATAATAAGACGGGACAGGATAATGCCGGAAGAAAGAAAGAGATCTATCTTCTGCAAAAAGAGATAGACGTAAGCAGATGCAATACCCTCTGGTGCAGGCATGTTTATAAGGTGTATCTACAGGCGGAGAAGACGGGGAGACTGTCGGCAAAGAAGCGTGTGGATTTTATCAGCCGGGTATTATTTCATCTCAGCGGCAGGAGAATCTGTAGTTTTTAATTGTTATTGTCAGGAGTTGTAAAGTGGAGCAGCATATTCAGACCGGACAACAGAATATTGCAGTCCTGTTAACCTGTTATAATAGGAAGGAAAAGACAATGGAGTGTATCTCTTCTCTGGCTGCAGCAAAAAAACAGATGCAGCAGGAGATGCCGGATGAGAATTATCATCTGGAGTTTATCGTGACAGATGACCAGAGTACGGATGGGACGCCGGAAGCACTGCAGCGCCTGCCATATCAGATCAGGCTTTTGCAGGGAACAGGGCAGTTGTTCTGGTGCGGCGGGATGAATCTCAGCATGGACTACGTGTTGTCGAAGCCAGGATCATATCAGTATGTGATGCTGGTCAATGATGATGTCTGTTTTTATCCGGATGCTCTGCATCGCTTGATGAGACGACTGGAGTGTTCCGACGCAGATATTGTGGTGGGCTCCACGGTGGATGGCGCCGGAAGGATGAGCTATGGCGGCATAAAGATGACATCAAGACATTTTGCCAGATATCAGATGATTGAACCTTCTAAGGAGCCGGCAGTCTGCGATACTTTTAACTGCAACTGCATCATAATGACGACGGAGACTTTTTGCACGTTGGGCAGGCTGGATCCGGTTTATATCCACAGTATGGGTGATTTTGATTATGGGATGAGGGCGGCAAAGAAAGGACTGAAGATAGTCAACTGTGACGCGCATATCGGAGAATGTGACGGCAATAATGTAGAAGGCACATGGAGGGATGTTTCCTTGCCGAGAAAGAAGCGTCTTACGCTGAAGGAGGGACCGAAAGGACTGCCGAAACATGACTGGTATCATTTTGTCAGAAAGAACTATGGTTTGCTGCCGGCATGGTATCACAGCATCACGCCGTATATCCGTATATTATTGTTGAAATGATTTTTGGAATAATTTAATTGAGAGGAGAAACAAAGAATGGGAAAGAGGATTTTAGTGACCGGAGGAGCAGGATTTTTAGGATCACACCTATGCGAACGACTGCTCAGGGAAGGCAATGATGTGATCTGTCTGGATAACCTGTTTACCGGCAATAAAGACAATATCCGTCATCTGCTGGGAAATCAATATTTTGAATTTATCCGCCACGATATTGTCCAGCCGATTGTTTTAGAGGTAGATCAGATTTATAATCTTGCGTGTCCCGCCAGTCCGATCCATTATCAGTTTAATCCGATTAAGACGACAAAGACCAGTGTTCTGGGAGCTATGAATATGCTTGGACTTGCAAAAAGGGTGCATGCGAGGATCCTGCAGGCCTCTACCTCGGAAGTATATGGCGATCCTGAGGTACATCCGCAGCCGGAGAGCTATCGGGGATGCGTCAATCCCATCGGAATCCGTTCCTGTTATGATGAAGGAAAACGTGTGGCAGAGACTTTATTTTTTGATTATCACCGTGTGCATGGGGTGGAAATCAAGGTAATGCGCATCTTTAATACCTATGGACCGAAGATGCATCCTTCAGATGGGCGTGTGGTATCTAATTTTATTGTACAGGCGCTTAAGGGGGACGATATTACGATCTATGGAGATGGAAGCCAGACGAGGAGCTTTTGCTATGTGGATGACCTGATCGAAGGGATGATCCGGTTGATGAATTCACGGGCGGAGTTTACCGGTCCGGTTAATATCGGGAATCCCGGAGAATTTACTATCAGACAGCTGGCAGAGCTGATTATAAAGCTTACCGGCAGCAGTTCAAAGCTGGTATTTCAGCCGCTTCCTTCGGATGATCCCCTGCAGCGAAAGCCCGTGATTGACCTTGCTGAGAAAGAACTGGAATGGAAACCGACTGTGCCTTTGGAGGAAGGGCTGCAGAAAACAATAGAATATTTTAAGGCAATACAATGAGTAAAAGAGAATGATGAGTACGAGAGAATAATGTGCCATGTTAAATGATCTGAGATGCCAAATCCTGAATACGGAGATCTCCGTGGCCACTGTGGAGGACGCAGTGGCTTTTTTGACTGGGGATGATCCGGTAAAAAAGGGAGGGTATGTGTGTAATGTCAGCGTGGATGATCTGATGTATGCGGAAAAAAATGATGGTTATCGACAGTTGATTAATCAGGCGGTTCTTACGCTTCCCAACAGCCTTCAGATATCTTCGGAGATGCATCTTCAGGGATATCCAAGAGCTGAAAGGATAGACGTGGTGGAGTTGTTGGAACGTGTGCTGGCAGCAGGCGAGGGAAAGGCGGCATACAGGCATTATTTTGTCTGGTATTCCGGTTATGGAAGTCCGGAAGACGGCAATTTTATGTTGGATTGTCTTTCTGATAAATTGAAGGTGGAATATCCCCATGTTGTTATAGCCGGAGGATGTGGATATTCTGAAGAAGATCGTTCTTTTAAAGGATATAGTTCTTCTAATGACAAATCAATTGAGGGTAAAGATCTTATATCGGAATATATCAAAGATTCCGGGGCGGATATCATATGGGTGGCAATGCCGTCGCCGATGCAGGAGGAGTGGATGGCGGCGCATCAAGGGATGTTTGATGGCATTATGGTGGGGGTGGATTATGGACTGAATGTCTATTGCGGCACCAGAAAGAAACCACAGAAGGAAAGAAAAAAAGGGTTTTTATATTGGCCCCGTTATATTATCAGCCGATGCAGGCAGCTTCCCAAAGGGTATATTGGGATGAATCTGCGCTACATATGGCTGACAGGGAAAAAATTTATCTTTAGGACATTAAGCTGGGCTCCTGCGCTTGCAGCGATACTTGTTATTTTTATTCTGTCGTCACAGAATGGCGTGGTGTCAGGAGACACCAGCTGGAAAATGACGGAGGGGCTGGTTTATCTGGTGGCGGAGGAAAGTGAATATATTAGCGCATTAAATCAGACTGCACTTGAAGCGCTGGATGCGCTGATTCGGATGGCGGCGCATTTGGGGGAATATGCTTTTCTGTCGCTTATGATCGGTTTTGCCGTTACGGTAAATGGGTTTAACGGTAAGATACGTATGTTTTATATGTGTTTTTTGAGCGCACTTGTTGCCGTTACAGATGAATTCTTTCAGATATTTGTTCCGGGACGATATGGTGACTTGAAGGATATCGTGTTTGATTTGGTCGGCATCGTAGCGACAGCAACGCTGTTATATATTGGCAGCAGAAATTTGGGAAAGAAAAAAACAGACCGCGGGACTGAAGAAAAGAATCCGGTTGTTGCGCGGCGCAAGTTTATGAATATCTGTCTGGATGATATAACATTTGCAGAGGCGGTTCGTCAGATCGGCGTTCTGGCATGCGCAGAAGGGAAACATTATGTTGTAACGCCCAATGTGGACCATGTGGTAAAGATTGAAAAAGATCTGGAATTTAGGAAAATATATGAGGAAGCTGATCTGATTTTAACAGATGGGACACCTCTTATGTGGATTGCGGAATCCCTAGGTTGTCCAATCAAGGAGAAGATTCCGGGAGCAGACATGCTGCCGAGAGTGTGCGAGATGGCGGCAAAGGAAGGACTTACCATGTTTTTGTTTGGGGCTGCGGAAGGTGTGGCGGAAGCAGCGAAGAAAAAGCTGGCATTAAAATATCCGGGACTTAAGATCGTGGGCACGTATTCTCCGCCGATGGGATTTGAACGGGATGAAATGGAAGTGGAAAAAGCAATCCGGATCATTAATCAAAAGAAACCGCAGATCCTTGTAGTCGGACTCGGCGCTCCGAAGCAGGAGAAATTTATCTATCGCTATCGGGAGAAGATGGATTTTCATGTGGCGCTTCCCTTTGGCGCGGCAATTGATTTTGAAGCGGGGATGGTAAAGCGCGCTCCTATCTGGATGCGCAGGTTTGGACTGGAGTGGCTTTTCCGATTTTTTCAGGAACCGGGAAGACTGTTTAAAAGATATTTTATAGACGACATGAGGATCTTCTGGCTGGCATGGAAATACCGGTACGAGATCATTCGTTTTGGAGATGAACCGGATGAAAAAAAAGGGGAAGCATATCGGAAATAGTCAGATTTTGTCAAAGAATATCATATTTTGCAGATAAAAGAAAGGAGGATCTTTGCAGATTTGATTGCAAAATGTAGTCGTTTTTTGTAATCTATATAGTGAGCCGCAAAAATGGACAAAACGCGGCGGCGCGGGTTTGGAAGTGAAGCGGATAAGATACGTGCCGAGAAAGGAGCATAACTGAAAATGATATACATGCATTACTGTAAAAGCTGTAATTTCTTACATATGTTAAGCGGACACAGGACAACCTGTCCGGGCTGCGGAGATCCTCTGACGGAATTAAAACTCGATTATCTGGAATATTACCAGATGGATCAGGCGGACAGGCATATGCTGTTAAAACGCTGCAACGATCCGACCGAACTGAAGGAGCTGACGTTTGTGTATAAAAAGCATAAATTCAGTAAATGGTATAAAGAAGGAAGAAACCGAAGGTAGTTTTGGTGTTTACATTATGGTAGTTTATGGATATAATAAATGAAACGTCATAAGAAAGAATATACGGAAACAGGATTATTTCAGTAAAATCGGAAGATGACTAATTTTTAATTGAGAAAGGAATAAGGGAAAATGAAAAATGCATTGATTACGGGAATTAATGGACAGGATGGATCTTATCTGGCAGAGCTGCTTTTGGAAAAGGGGTATAATGTTTACGGCATCCTGCGGAGAAAATCAGTTGTGGATTATGGTAATGTATCACATCTGACAGATAAGATCAATTTTATCTATGCAGATATGACGGATGTAATATCATTGATCAGCGCCATGCGGATATCCCAAGCGGATGAAGTATATAATCTGGCGGCGCAGTCTTTTGTCGCAACCAGCTGGGATCAGCCGATCGTCACGGCAAACATTGATGCGGTGGGTGTGACAAATCTGCTGGAGGCGATCCGTGTGGTTAATCCGAAGGCGAGATTTTATCAGGCATCCACTTCGGAGATGTTTGGTATGGTGCAGGCGATCCCGCAGGATGAGACGACACCGTTTTATCCGAGAAGCCCTTATGGAGTGGCAAAGCTTTACGGACACTGGATTACCAAAAATTATCGGGAAAGCTTCGGAATGTTTGCATGCAGCGGCATTTTGTTTAACCATGAAGGGGAAAGGCGTGGTAAGGAGTTTGTTACAAGAAAGATCACGGATACGGTTGCAAGGATCAAGCTTGGCGTTGCGGATCATCTGGAGCTTGGCAATATGGATGCAAAACGTGACTGGGGTCATTCCAAGGATTATGTCCGCGCAATGTGGCTGATGCTTCAGCAGGACGAGCCGGATGATTATGTTGTTGCAACAGGCGAGACCAGAACTGTGCGCGATTTTGTAACCGCTGCCTTTCAGAAGGTGGGAATTGATATTGAGTTTTCAGGAGAGGGAGTCAACGAGGTGGGCAGGGATAAGGCAACCGGTAAGGTACTTGTAAAGGTAAATCCGAAGTTTTTCCGTCCTGCAGAGGTAGAGCTTTTGATCGGCAATCCGAAAAAAGCAGAGGAAAAGCTGGGCTGGAAGCGGGAGATCTCTTTTGATGAGATCGTGGAAAGAATGGTAAAAACGGATCTGGATCTCGTCCAGAAGGAAATTGACTACGCTAAGCTGTGAGCGCTTGGAAAGGAAACGATTGATGAAGAAAGCATTGATCATAGGCGCTGCGGGTTTTGCGGGACGGTATCTGATACGCCATCTGCATGAAGACTGTCATATGGAGGTTGCGGCGACAAAGCTTGCAAATGAGCAGCTGGACGGGCTGTCTGCAGAGGTACACAATCTTGATATTTTAAATAAAGATGACATCATAGAGCTTTTGTTTGCGGTCAGACCGGATTATATCTTTCATCTGGCGGCGCAGAGTTCCGTCAGTGTTGCATGGAACAATCCCCAGCTGACCATCGACATCAATATCAAGGGCGGCGTCAATGTTCTGGATGCCGTCAGGGAGTTGTATTATAAGCCGCGGATCCTGATGATCGGTTCCGGAGAGGAATATGGGCATATCCTTCCCGGAGAAACGCCGATCCCGGAGAATAATCGGTTGAATCCCGGCAATATCTATGCCGCGACAAAGGCATGCCAGAATATGATCGGCAGTATTTATTCCAAAGCATATGATATGGAAGTTGTATTGGTCAGGGCATTTAATCATATCGGTCCGGAACAGTCTTCCATCTTTGTGGTATCAGATTTCTGCAGGCAGGTGGCGGAGATAGAGAAAGGATTGAGGGAGCCGGTGATGTATGTGGGCAATCTTTCGGCAAAGCGCGATTTTACGGATGTGCGCGATGTGGTCAGGGCCTATGCATTGCTTGTTCAGTATGGCGAAAAAGGGGAGACCTATAATGTCGGACGCGGCAGGGCAGTGGAGATTAGGGAAATTTTAGATAAAATTATTTCATTTTCAGACTGTGAAATCAAGGTGGAGATCGATCCTGCTAAGATACGGCCGGTGGATGTTCCCATTATTGAAGCGGATATTATGAAGCTGCGGCAGGCTACGGGATGGCAGGCAGAGATTTCATTGGAAGAGACGATCGAAGAAGTATTGAATTATTGGAGGGAAAGGACGGACAAGGGATGAGTACGAGTCTTTTTGACACAGAGGGTATTACAAAATCGAATCGTGCGCTGCATACGCCGTCAGGATTTGCCAAAAAAAATCTTTCTTATATACAGGAGGTCGGAAGGCTCAAAAGCTTAAAGCCCCATAGCTCGATTCGGGAAAATCTGGAATCCTTTCTTTTGTTTTTGGTCTTGGATGGTGAGGGCAGCGTGGTATATCAGGATAACACATATCAGGTCAAAAAGGGGGAGCTGGTCTTTATAGACTGCAGGATGCGTTATGAACATAAGAGCAGTGAAGACCATCCGTGGGAGCTGTTGTGGGTTCATTTTAACGGCAGTCTGCCGCAGGCATGTTATCCGGTTTTTTATGAAAAAAACAACAGGTCGCCCGTTTTGTGTCCGCAGGCGGGACTGGCGCCTTATGAGGAGATCATGGAGCGCCTGATGGAACAGCAGAAGGAACGGGAGCTTCTTGCCGAGATGAAATCTTCACAGGAATTATCGGCGCTTATGTTTGCCTGTATCGGCGAAGTGATCCGCAGCGCTGCGGCAAACGTGTCTGCCGGAGAAGCCGGTGCGGAGGCGGATGGTGATATCCTTGGAAGGGAAGATTACGAAGGGATCAGAGAATATATCAATGAACATTTCGGAGATGCTGGGCTGGAATCCGCACTGGCGATCCAATTCGGGATCGGACAGCAGGAGTTAAGCCGGGCATTTGAGAAGAAATACGGAATCACATTGGATGCTTATATTGCCAACCGTAAATTTAACAAGGCAAAAGAGCTTCTGCGCTTTACGATTAAGCCGGTGGAGGAGATCGTGGCAGAATCGGGAATCGGCAATGAGGATACCTTCCGGCAGCTGTTTCTGGACAATGAGGAGATGACGCCGGAAGAATACCGTAGAAAATGGGCGCAATGGATCAAGAGTGAGTAAATTGGGACGTTTCTTTTGCAAGTCTTTCCGGGCTCCAGCGGACGAGCTGCATATGATCGCCGCGATTGGAGGCATGGGTCGTTAAATGGAAAACCTGTTTCAGATACTGCAGGGTGACTTTTGTAGATAGCTTGGATTCTCCGGCTTCCCGTGACTGAAAGACATAAGGCGTCTCTAAGATCTTCTTGACCGGACACATGGCGATGACTTCGATCATGATCTTCCATCCGATCGGATTCAGAGCTGCCCCTTCTAACAGTTCACGACGTACCATAAACAGACCGCTGGTGGGATCGCTGACTTTTCTGAGACAGCGCAGCAGGACTTTGCCAATATATCTGGCTGTCCAGGAAACAAATTTTCTCCAGGGATCCAGCCCGCCGTCGCTTCCGCCGGGAATAAAACGGCTTGGGATTGCCATGTCTGCGTGGGCGAGCATGGCGGCGTACATATCTACAAGGACTTCAGGCGGATGCTGCAGATCCGCATCCATGACGGCGACATAATCACCCTTGGCAAGAGAAAATCCTTTTACAACGGCGGTTGCCAGACCTTTTTCATCGATCCGGTGGTGAAACCGTACATGCGGATCCTTTTTGGCGGCTTTTTCCAAGATTTCCGGAGTCTCATCTGTGCTGTCGTCTACAAAGATCACTTCATAATCAATTTCGGAAAGTGCGCCGTTGATCCTGGAAAGTAATGGAAAAATATTGTCTTTTTCATTATATGTTGGAATGATAATTGAAATCATAGGCGCTCCTTTTTAGACACTTATATTATATGAGATCATAAAAATTATAACTACATATAATATTGTTCATAGTTTTTATTTTTATAAACAGTATACTATAGAATTTTTAATTAATAAAGTATATTTTATGGAAACTTTACAGAATGGAAAAATACTGCTACAATAAAAACTGCTCTGAGCATCAGGGGTAGAAATTACTGTTATTTATAGGGATTTATGGACGAAAAAGAGAGAAAAGATAAAATGAACATGCCGCATTCACGCTATCGTAAACTGTTCCTTCTGGCATATATCAGGACTACGATGGTTTGTTTGGCGTGTTATTGTATTTTTTTTATGGTCTTTCCCAGATATGAAGTTCAGGGAAACAACCGTTTTATCATCTATCTGAATGGAACCCAGGTTGGTACGACGGATGACCTTGCAAAGCTCGATCTGCTTTACACGGAGGCGAGAAGGGAGATCGCTTTACAGGAGTCGGATCCGGTCTTTATCGAGGTTCCCAAGCTCACCTATATCGGGGAAGAGGTCATTATGGAGTCCGTGGATGCGGACGATGTGATCATAGAACGTATGAAGGAGATCCTGTCAGACAGCAGGGTGGAAACGATGGAGCACGCATATTCCGTGAAGGTGAATGGCACGGTCGTCAATCTGCAGAGTGCGGAGGAAGTGACGAGGATGTTTCAGGATGCGGTCAATGTATATGATACTGGCAATTATTATATTGTGGAGCTGGTGCAGGATGACAGCAGGGAATTGGGAGTTTTGACGGCAAGGATTGTGAGAGAAGAAGAGACGGAGGAAAGTACGGACGCGTTATTTTTGACGGCGGGAGCGGCTACTGCTTTAGGCGAGTATGAGTCGTTTTATATAGAACAGACGAAACAGGGTTTTGAGGCTTATGATTATGGAATCAACAGCATGGAATTTTCCGAACCGATCGAAGTGGTGGAAGCGTATCTTCCGGTCTGGGAGATCATGCCGGAGGAACAGGCGGGCAATCTGCTGACGCAGAAGCAGGAGATGCAGCAGATCTATACAGTGCAGTCCGGTGATACGCTGTCTGAGATTTCGCTTACGGTGGGTCTTCCGCTGGACGAGATCATAGCGCTTAATGACGAGCTGGAAAATGAAAATACGTTGATCCGTGTAAACCAGGAACTCATCATTACAGTACCGGAGCCGGAATTGTCCGTTGTGTGGACGGAGACGGCGCGCTATGAGGAGGCCTATGATCTTCCGATAGAATATATTTATAATGATTCGTGGTATACCAATCAGTCAGTGACAAGACAGCAGCCCTCAGCAGGCTATCATGAGGCGGCAGTCACGGTGACAAGGAGAAATGATTCGGAGCTGCATAGGGAAACATTGTATGAGGAGATTTTGTTCGAACCGGTAGCCAAGGTGATAGAGATTGGCACGATCATTCCACCAAGCTATATCAAGCCGATCTCCGGCGGAAGGTTAACGTCGTCTTTTGGCAGAAGAAATGCGCCGACGGCTGGAGCTTCCACAAACCATAAGGGGGTAGACTGGGCGACGCCGGTAGGTACGGCAGTCTGCGCTTCGTCAGCGGGAACGGTGGTGAGGGCAGGCTGGGGAAGCGGTTACGGATATGTGGTTTATATCAATCATCCCAATGGTACACAGACCAGATATGGTCATCTGAGCAAGATCTATGTTTCCGTGGGACAGTACGTTAATCAGGGACAAGTCATTGCTGCCAGCGGCAATACGGGAAGAAGTACGGGACCGCATCTTCACTTTGAGATCCTTGTCAACGGAGTGCAGGTGAATCCGATGGGTTATCTGTAACAAAAGCAGTTTATTTTGACTTTTGCAGAGGATTGTTATATAATACGGTAGAATTAACATATTATTGACAAGGATAAGAATACTTGATTAAGGTGATACATAAAATGACCGGTGGGCAGATTGAAAAATCAAAGAGTTTTTCAAAACCGAATTTATTCGTTAAAACCTAATAAATTCGGTTTGCGAATATTGTGCCTACGGCATAGCACTAAAGTGCATTAAAGTTCGCAGGTTATGGAAAAGGTATGGTAATTAAATTTTTTTGAAAAAATGAATTTAATGAGATAGATTATAGGAGCTCGTTATGGAAAAATATGCAATTATCGGCGGTCATCCTTTGCATGGCGAGGTAGAAGTCGGCGGAGCAAAGAATGCCGCGCTGGCGATCCTTGCAGCCGCGGTTATGACGGATGAGACGGTTACGATAGAAAATGTTCCTGATGTTATGGACACAAATGTCCTTCTTCAGGCGATGGAGAGGATCGGTGTAAAGGTCGAAAGACCGGAACGTCATATTGTCAGGATGGATAGTTCAGATATCTATGACTGTATCATCAAGGATGAATATATGAAGAAGATTCGTGCTTCTTATTATATGGTGGGCGCGCTTCTTGGAAAATATAAGCGTGCAGAGGTTCCGCTTCCGGGAGGCTGTAATATCGGCATCCGGGCGATCGACCAGCATATCAAGGGATTCAAGGCACTTGGAGCAAAAGTCAGCGTGTCTCATGGCAGTATTGTAGCGGAGGCAAAAGAGCTTCGCGGTACGCATATCTTTATGGATAAGGTATCGGTGGGAGCAACCATCAACATCATGATGGCGGCGACCATGGCGACAGGGAAGACGATCATTGAGAATGTTGCCAAGGAACCGCACGTCGTTGACCTTGCCAACTTTTTAAACAGCATGGGAGCCAATATCAAAGGTGCAGGAACGGATGTGATCCGTATCAAGGGCGTGGACAGATTACATAAAACGGATTATGCCATTATTCCGGACCAGATCGAGGCGGGCACCTTTATGATGGCTGCTGCGGCGACCGGAGGAGATATTACGGTCAGGAATGTCATCCCTAAGCATCTGGAATGTATTACGGCGAAGCTTCAGGAGATTGGCTGCAGGATCTATGAATATGATGATGCTGTAAGGATCATTGCGAAGGATCCGCTTTCCAGTACGCAGGTGAAGACCCTGCCATATCCGGGATTCCCGACAGATATGCAGCCGCAGATGACAGTGGTCTTAGGGCTTGCACAGGGAACGAGCATCGTGACGGAGAGTATCTTTGATAATCGTTTTAAATATGCGGATGAGCTTGTGCGTATGGGCGCGCAGGTAAAGGTAGAAAGCAATACGGCAATTATTACAGGCGTAGAGAGATATTCAGGAGCGACGATCAGCGCGCCGGATCTCAGGGCGGGCGCGGCACTTGCGCTTGCGGCGATGGCGGCGGAGGGTGAGACGCTGATCGAGGATATCCACTATATTGAACGTGGATATGAGGATTTTGACAGTAAGCTGCGGGGACTGGGCGCAAAGATCTCCAAAGTTAAGACGGAGAGAGATCTGGTGAAGTTCCGTTTTCAGATTGCGAATTAATCAAAAATCCCATTGACAGATACGGGATGAAGGTGTATTGTGATAATGTCAATTAAATAAACGAGGAATATCTCTTATTCAGAGTGGCGGAGGCAGAAGGGACCAGAGAAGCCACGGCAACCCCTCAAAATGAGGAAGGTGCCTCCCTGAGCAAGATGGCAGATGGATAGCCGGCTTGAACAATAAGAATGTTGAATAAGACGATAATCCGCCAACAGGCGGATTTTTCAATTCCAAAAGAACAAGTAGAAACAGGAGGCAGAAGATGGAAAAATTATTATTTACGTCAGAATCAGTTACAGAAGGGCATCCTGACAAGATCTGTGATAATATCTCAGATGCAGTACTGGATGCGATGATGGCACAGGATCCGATGAGCCGTGTGGCCTGCGAAACTGCGATTACGACAGGGCTTGTGCTTGTCATGGGTGAGATCACCACAAAGGCGCAGGTGGATATCCAGAAGATCGTGCGTGAGACGATCGCGGAGATCGGCTATGACGATTCGGCCAAGGGATTTGATGCCAATACCTGCGGTGTGATTGTTGCACTGGATAAACAGTCCGCAGATATTGCCATGGGTGTGGATAAGGCGCTGGAGGCCAAAGAGAATAAGATGTCTGATGCAGAGATCGAGGCGATCGGCGCAGGCGATCAGGGTATGATGTTTGGTTATGCGACGAATGAGACAGAGGAGTATATGCCGTATCCCATCTCGCTGGCACATAAGCTGACACGGCAGCTGACAAAAGTTCGTAAGGATGGTACACTTTCCTATCTTCGTGCGGACGGCAAGAGTCAGGTATCCGTGGAATATGATGAGAACGGTAAGCCTTCCAGATTGGAAGCAGTCGTGATCTCGACACAGCATGCGGAGGATGTGACGCAGGAGCAGATCCATGCAGATATCAGAAAATATGTGCTGGATCCGGTACTTCCGAAAGAATTGCTGGATGACGATACCAAGTATTTTATCAATCCGACGGGACGTTTTGTCATCGGCGGACCCAATGGTGACTCCGGATTGACGGGACGTAAGATCATCGTAGATACTTACGGCGGATATGCACGTCACGGCGGCGGTGCATTTTCCGGTAAGGACTGCACCAAGGTAGACAGAAGCGCAGCTTACGCGGCAAGATATGTGGCGAAGAATATCGTAGCGGCGGGGCTGGCGGAGAAATGCGAGANACAGCTTTCTTACGCGATCGGTGTGGCNCAGCCGACTTNTNTCATGGTAGATACCNNTGNAACAGGCAGGATTTCAGAGGAAAAACTGGTAGAGATCATACGCGAGAACTTTGATCTCAGGCCTGCCGGCATCATCAAGATGCTTGATCTCAGAAGACCGATCTATAAGCAGACAGCGGCTTACGGACACTTTGGCCGCAACGATCTTGATCTGCCTTGGGAGAAGCTGGATAAGGTGGATGTGTTGAAGAAGTATTTGTAAGATATTTATGAAAGTAATATATTTGTNAAAGCAAGNTAAGAAAAGGTTGTACATGTTTTGACGAAAGNATTTACAGCCTNTTGNTTCGCGTTGGCGATATTTGGATAAGAAAATCTGAAAATGTCCTTGACACGTTTTTTAGTATACGTAATAATGTAAACAAAAAACAAAAGGAGGTTTTAAGATTTATGAAGAAAATATCAAAAATAAGGGAACTTGCGCTGATTATTTGTGTGTTGGTGCTTATGAATGGGATCGTAATCTATGCCGCAGGTGCGTCGGTGTCTCTGACTGCGGGTCAGAAAAAAGCGGAGTCAGATTTTATTACNGTGNCAAATTATGATGTNTTCGTATGGGGGAGNNTTTCNAGNGCATCGGCTTATGGTGTTGATTTTGTGGTTACAGATAGTTTGGGTCATTNTACACGTGTTAAAAGCTGCTNAATTGGAGATGCATTTCCTTCTACAGTATGTGGTGTGTATTATACTACATCTGCAAAACTCGTACTGTATGGTAACTCCAAGGACGACCCGAAAAAAGGCTGTATTGCAAGCGGAGGAATAGCTGATTAATATGCGGGAGAAAATACGTTTATACAACTGTATATGCCGGGCGGAGTTTCGGGCGTTTTATAAACACAGGAAGATTCTTTTCCTGCTCTGTCTTATTCTTGCGGTAAAAATTGGNTGTGTGTGTTATTCTTTTTTTGAAATAAATAAATTAAGCGCAACAGTATACTCTGCCTGGAGTAAATGATTTTAAGACAGAAATTCTGACCGAATCGCTTCGTTCTTATTTTCGTTTCTGCAGGATACTGCCGGTCTTATTTTACTTCCTTGCCCTATACTGTGTTATGACGATGCGGAGGAAGGGATGGAGTGAGGCGGCTGAGGTCTCCTGTGGGAAGAATGGGAAGGCTTCCAGATACGGATTTATGCTGCTGACGATCAGCGGCTGCGTCCTGTTATCTTCTTTTCTGGCATATGCGGTGTTTTTTCTGGCTGCCCTGCCGGATCTGCAGCTTAGGACATTCTTTTTAGGTGACCTGACCCGCCTCATGGCGCTTTATGATCTCCTTCCGACATTGTTCTGGATGCTGGCGGGGGCGTTGACGGGATTTGCGGGCGGCTGGAATATTGTATCGTCTGTTTCCATTGTGGTATTCTTTGTTTTCAACAGCCCGTTTATTGTGTTTCTGCAAAAGGTGTCGCAAGTCACGGATTTTTTTTACAGGGTCGGCAATCTGCTGTGTTTATATGTGCAGTCGCTTCCCGTTGATTTTTATCATATTTATCCTATGGGGAGCGGCAGCTTTGCCAGAGTTTTGTTTTGGATTTTTCTGACGGTTGCGTTGTTGTGTGTGGTAGTCAGAAAGCACCCACTGCGCGGGACAGCGCCGATGGCGGCAGCGCTCATCTGTCTGGTGTACTATCTGCTTCCGGATGGTGTGCCTGTCTATAATGATTACGGGGGGTCGGTATATGACGCTGCAAAAAATGATTGGCATTATTATACCGGAAGGGAGTGGATCGAGGCGCCGGCGGATTTCGGGGTCGAGTCATACGTTATGGATTTGAAAGTGGGCAGGACACTAAGTGCAGAAGTGACAGTGTGTCTGTCGGAAGGGAGCGGGCAGCGGGAATCATACCGGTTCACTCTTTATCATGGATACCGCCTGTTATCCGTAACGGATCAGAACGGTCAGAAATTGGAGTATGAACGGGACGGCGACTTTATCACAGTTTACGGTGGAAAAGGCGCAGAGGAGATACACTTTGCTTACGCGGGAACCAGTCAGAGTTTTTATACGACAGCATATGCGCTTTATCTGCCGTCTTTCTTTCCGTATTATCCCGTTCCGGGACATCATATGATCTATGATGATGAGATAGACTACATACCTTTAAGGACGGAAGCGTATTACACGGTGCGCGTGGCAGCGAAGATCCCGGTGGAGTGTTCCCTGCCGTCGGCTGCGGTTTCCGGGGATGGAGATTCCGATGTCAGGGAATTTGAGGGATACTGCGATGGCCCGACGCTGGTGGGCAGCAGATATCTTCAGACCTATATGATGCCGGAGGGAATCAAGATCGTATATTCCGGCATGGAATTTACCGAGTCGGAGGTGGCGTATTTATGCGGGACAACAGAATTGACACCTCAGGAGNACGGAGCTTCGATCATAGTATCTTCGCCTATGATGTTGTCATTGCAGATAGTGTGTTACTCGGACGAGTATTATTCGCTGATTCCAAGNTTACTTTTTAATACTTATGACAGGATGATGGAATGGTGGNAGGAGAACGATGATAAGATTAGAAGAACTAACATTTTCCTTTAAGAAGAAATGNGTGTTGGACGGTTTGACCGTNNNGATTCNCGATGGCATCAATGGTATCCTTGGTCCCAACGGATGCGGAAAGACGACGCTTTTCAGGTGCATCTGCGGGCTTTATGAGAACTATAAAGGGCGCGTTGCGGTCGGGGAAGAGGCGGACGCATCAAAGAGAGATGCGCGCGTGGGGTATCTTCCGCAGAATTTCTCCCTGATCCGGGATATGAAGGTAAAAGAATGTATGCGTTATTTTGCCACGGTCAAAGGCATAGCTTCCGCAGAGATACAGCGGGAAATAGAGCGGACGTTGGAGATCACGCATATGTCGGACAGGATGGAGTCTTACTGCAGGGAACTGTCCGGAGGCATGGTAAGAAGGATAGGGATCGCGCAAGCTCTTTTAGGGAACCCTGACATACTGGTGTTTGATGAACCGACGGTGGGACTTGACCCCGAAGAAAGGATGAGCTTTAAGCAGATCTGCCGTTCTCTGGGGACGCAGACGGTTCTGATGTCAACGCATATCGTTGAGGACGTTACCGCCTGCTGTGACAATATCCTGATCATGGACAGCGGAAAATTTATCTTTAACGGAACGGAGGAGGCATTGTCCGCAGAGGCGACGGATTATGACCGGAGTCTTTCCTCCGCGGAAAACGGGTATCTTGGCGTGATACATAAGGTGAGGAGCGGAAAAGCTGAAAAACTTTGAGCGACACGGAGGTAAGGATGATGATAAGCAGCATGGCGGACAGGATCAAAAGGGCGGTACAGAGATTCCGGATGATGGGAAAGGGTTTTTTCCTTCCATTGATCGCGGTCTATATCCTGCAGCCGCTGTATCTGATTGCGTCGCNTTCTTATGAATATGGAGGATNTGGAATTCATTACATAANAAACGCCGCGGTTACGGAGATACTATTCCTGTATCCTTCGTTATGTCTGTNCTNGCCGTACCGGCTGCTCTCAAGGTATCTTGAGGAGGAGGGAAGGGAGATAGAGTATCTTNNCNGGCGCNATANGTNGCCGGANNTCTTTNACTGTTANGTATTCTNGATNCTGGCTCTGCTTCCGCCGCATATTATATATGGAAAGATCCTTCAGGATATGGAAACCTTTGTTTTTCTTTATATCTTTATTTCAGCCGCATGCTTTGCGTATTGCGGGATCGCTTACTGGCTGGCGTATTTTACGGGTTCCGCACTGGTGATACTGCCGGTTGCGATGTTTTACTCTTTTATGGTGGTTACGCCGTACGCCTATGGACTTCAAAGTATTGATTATACAAGTCTGTTTTATAAGACATATATTCAACAACTGTTAAACAGCTGTTTGCTGTATGCGGTAGGGGGTGTTTTTGCCCTGCTTGGGCAGCGGCATAACCGGCGTTATCAGAATTATCCGTGACGGCAGGGNGGCTGCGCCNGAGAAATATTGATAAGATAAGCAGGCAGGNGNAGTGGTCTGTCTTATGATAGGAAACNTTCCTGACAGCAGGGCGTTTTTTGTATTTTTATTTTTAATCGTCCGTAAAAGAGACTTTTGTCTTTTTCATTTCTATAGTATAATATACGCGAAAGCAATGATGCAGCAAAGCGGAATCGAGCTTAGCGCTGCGAACTTATGGAAAATAATAAATAAAGTTATGAATTAAAACCGGAAAAGAGAGATACCATGTCGTTTGTACACCTACACGTCCATACGGAATACAGCCTGTTGGACGGATCCAATAAGATCAAAGAATACGTGAAGCGGGTAAAAGAGCTTGGCATGACGGCGGCTGCCATCACGGATCATGGCGTGATGTATGGCGCGGTTGATTTTTATGAGGCGGCAAAAGCGGAGGGGATCAAGCCGATCATCGGCTGCGAGGTTTATGTTGCGCCGGGATCCCGGTTTGATAAGGAGCTGACGGGCGGTGAGGATCGTTATCACCACCTGATCCTGCTGGCGGAAAATAATCAGGGATATGCCAATCTGATGAAGATCGTATCCAGAGGATTTACGGAGGGGTATTATTATAAGCCCCGTGTTGATAAGGAAGTCCTTGAGAAGTATCATGAGGGAATCATCGCGCTTTCTGCCTGTCTGGCGGGGGAAGTACCGCGTTACATAGAGAAAGGAATGTTGGAGGAGGCAAAGGAATGTATCTTAGAGCATGAACGCATTNTNGGGAANGGCAANTANTATCTGNAATNGCAGNANCATGGAATNCCGATGCAGATGACGGTGAATACNGAACTGNTGAAANTCAGCAAAGAACTTGNGATNCCGCNNGCTGTGACCAATGATGTGCATTATACTTATGCGGAGGATGTGGAGGCGCATGATGTCCTTCTCTGTATCCAGACCGGAAAGAAGGTAGCGGATGAAGACCGCATGCGTTATGAAGGCGGGCAGTATTATGTCAAGAGCGAGGATGAGATGCGGATCTTGTTTCCGTATGCTGTGGAGGCGATAGAGAATACTGCCGCAATAGCAGAACGCTGTAATGTAGAGATTGAATTTGGCAAGACGAAGCTGCCGCATTTTGATGTTCCGGAGGGGTACGATCCCTTCAGCTACCTGACGCATCTGTGCGAGATGGGATTGCGGGAACGGTATCCGGAGGAATGGAACCGATCCGCGGCATCTGATGAAGCATCGGATGCGGATGCCGGAAGCATACAAAATCTGCCGGAGGCAGTGAAAAACGGGACGCAGGTGATTACTGATGGCAATGGGATAGAGGAGCGGCATCAAAAAAATGGCGCAGATTCCTGGGAACAGTTAAGCGAGCGTCTTACGTATGAATTAAATACGATCCGTACCATGGGATTTGTTGATTACTTTCTTATTGTATGGGATTTTATCAATTTTGCAAGAAGCAATGGGATCATGGTGGGACCGGGCAGGGGAAGCGCAGCAGGAAGTCTTGTAGCATATTGTCTGAAGATCACGAATATTGACCCGATCAGATATCAGCTTCTTTTTGAGCGTTTTCTAAATCCTGAGCGCGTATCCATGCCGGATATTGATATTGACTTCTGCTTTGAACGCAGGCAGGAGGTCATTGATTATGTAGGCAGGAAATACGGAGCGGAGAAGGTGGTGCAGATTGTTGCCTTTGGTACGCTGCAGGCGAGAAACGTCATCCGNGANGTTGCGNGNGTGATGGATATCCCTTANGCNCGGGCGGATGCCATTGCAAAGATGATNCCCAAAGAACTNGGGATCACGATNAATAAGGCANTGGAAATGAANCCGGAATTNAGGGAAGCCTATGAGGGGGATGAGGAGATNCACAGGCTGGTGGAAATGAGCAGNCGTCTGGAAGGTCTTCCGAGGCATACNACGATCCATGCNGCGGGNGTATTGATCGCNCCNAGCGATGTNGATGATTTTGTGCCNTTGAGCAGAGGAAGCGACGCCGCCATCACAACACAGTATCCGGCGCCGACCCTGGAACATCTTGGGCTGCTTAAAATGGACTTTCTGGGACTGCGGACGCTGACGGTCATCCGCGATGCCGTGAAGAACGTGGAGGCTATGCAGGGCATCCGGCTGGATATGGATCATGTGGATCTGGAAGATAAGGGCGTGTTGGATTCACTGGGGACAGGCAGGACGGAAGGTATATTCCAGTTGGAAAGCGGCGGCATGAAAAACTTCATGAAAGAGCTGAAACCTCATAACTTAGAGGATATCATTGCCGGTGTGTCCTTGTACCGTCCGGGACCGATGGATTTTATTCCGAAATATATCGACGGAAAAAATCATCCGGATCATATCAGCTATGCCTGTAAGGAGCTGGAACCGATCCTGCAGCCTACCTATGGCTGTATCGTATATCAGGAGCAGGTNATNNAGATCGTGCGCGAGCTTGGCGGTTATACAATGGGCAGGAGCGATAACGTGCGCCGCGCCATGAGCAAGAAAAAGGTCGCGGTCATGCAGAAGGAACGGGATATCTTTATCAATGGAAACGAACGTGAGATACAGGAAGAACGGGACAACGGCACGCCGGAGGAAAAGCTGCCGAAGCTGGTGCCGGGATGTGTGAAAAACGGTATTGCAGCAAAGGTGGCGGACGGCATCTATGATACAATGATGGATTTTGCAAAATATGCTTTTAATAAGTCGCATGCGGCGTGTTATGCTTTTGTTGCTTATCAGACGGCATATTTAAAGTATTATTACCCGCGGGAATTTATGGCGGCGCTGCTGACGTCGGTAATCGATCATCCCACCAAGGTGTCGGGATATATCATGACCTGCAGGAATATGGGGATCGCCATCCTGCCGCCGGATATCAATGAAAGCGGCATCGGTTTTACGGTGACGGAACAGGGCATCCGGTATGCACTGACAGCGATTAAAAGCGTAGGCTATAATGTGATTGAGGAGATCTCAGCCGAACGGCAGCGGCATGGCAATTACAGAAGCCTGAAGGATTTTATTGAAAGAACGTCACATATCGAGTTGAATAAACGTGCTGTGGAGAATCTTATCAAGGCGGGAGCGATGGATGGCTTTGAGGGGACAAGAAAGCAGATGCTGAGCATATATGCGCAGGTGATGGACAATGTGNGGAATGATAAGANANAGGGTTNTACCGGACAGANCTCCTTGTTTGATATCGCGCAGGAGGAGGAAAAGCAGTCCTTTGACATTACTTTTCCCAAAGGGATGGGCGAATATCCCAAAGAGATGATCCTCGGCTTTGAAAAGGAAGTGCTTGGTTTTTATATCAGTGGTCATCCCCTGGAGGGATACGCCGGTATGTGGGATAAAATAATTGTTGCCAAGACCACGGATTTTTATCTGGATGAGGAGGATGCTTTGGAAGGGGAAAGCGGCACGGTCAAAGTGGAGGACAATGCCAAGACATCCATTGGTGGGATTATCACAGCGAAAAGGATGCAGTATACAAAACGGAATGAGGCAATGGCATTCCTAACGGTGGAGGATCTGGTGGGAAGCGTGGAAGTCATCGTATTTCCCAAGGCTTACCAGATGTATTCCCGGAAACTGGTGGAGGATGCAAAGGTGATCATCAAGGGACGGGTGTCTTTGGAGGAGGATAAGGACGGAAAGCTGATCTGTGAGACGGTGATTCCGTTTGAGGAGATCGCCAGGAATCTCTGGCTGCAGTTCCCCAGTGAGGCAGACTATGAGAAGGCATTTGGGAAAGTGAAAGGTCTTTTGGATGTTTCCGACGGAAAGGACACCGTGAAGCTTTATTTTGCCGATACGAAAAAGGTACTGACTCTGCCGTTAAACCGTTCGGTCAATGCGGATCGGGAACTGCAGGGGCAGCTTGAAGATATCCTGGGAAAAGAGAATGTAAGGGTAGTTTATTAAAATGATTGCGAAATGTTTCAAAATATTCTAGAATAGTTTATTGATAACAGATAAGGAGGGACTTCTGATGCCAAAAGCAAAAAAGAAAGAGATTAAAACAATAGGCGTGTTGACCAGTGGCGGTGACTCGCCGGGGATGAATGCGGCGATCAGGGCGGTAGTCAGGAAAGCGCTTGCCAACGGAATGGACGTCAAAGGAATCAAAAAAGGATATCAGGGACTTCTGAATGAAGAGATCGTGGATTTGGACAGAAAAAGCGTTTCTGAGATAATCGCACTGGGTGGAACGATCTTAGGTACGGCACGATGCGCGGAATTTAAGACGGAGGAAGGCGTGAAGAAGGCTGCGGAGATCTGCAGGAAGCATGGGATCGACGGCATTGTGGTGATCGGCGGCGACGGTTCTTACCGTGGGGCGCAGAAGCTTTCCCATGAGGGGATCAATACGATCGGTCTTCCGGGGACGATCGATCTGGATATTGCATGTACAGATTATACCATAGGATTTGATACGGCGGTGAATACTGCCATGGCGGCGATCGATAAGGTCAGGGATACTTCGTCCTCCCATGAGCGCTGCAGCATTATCGAGGTTATGGGACGAAATGCCGGATATATTGCGTTGTGGTGCGGCGTTGCCAACGGCGCTGAAGATATCCTGCTTCCGGAAAATTATGATTATAATGAGCAGTCCATTATCAATCATATTATAGAGAATAAGAAAGCGGGGAAGAAGCATCATATCATTATCAATGCAGAGGGGATCGGACATTCCACGTCCATGGCAAGACGTATCGAGGCGGCGACCGGAGTGGAGACACGGGCGACGATCTTAGGCTATATGCAGCGCGGCGGCTCGCCTACCTGTAAGGATCGTTATTATGCGTCCATGATGGGCGCGATCGCGGCCGATCTGCTGAAGGAAGGAAAGACGAACCGCGTGGTAGCATTTAAAAACGGGGAATTTGTTGATTTTGACATTGATGAGGCACTGGCTATGGAGAAGCAGATACCGGAATATGAATATGAGGTAAGTAAGATCATATAAGGCGTGTCAGAGCAGCAAGCTGCTCTGACATGGAGGATTAGTGTGAATGGGGAATAATATGATCACATCTTTGACCAATCCTAAGATAAAGAGGCTGGTACAATTAAAAAATAAGGCAAGGCTTCGTAACAGCGAGGGTGTGTTTCTTGTGGAGGGCATCAGGATGTTTCAGGAGCTCCCCGCAGAGGAAACCGTGGAGCTTTATGTTACGGAAGCCTTTCTGCAATATATTAAGGATAAAAAGGGATTGGACAAGCTGCAGGCATTTTTTCAGAACCGCTATGAGGTCGTATCAGAGGATGTCTTTGCGCGGATATCAGATACGGTCACACCCCAGGGCGTTCTGGCAGTCGTAAAACAGAAGAAATATGCGGTAGAGGAAATTTTGTCCGGTCAGACTGCAGGGGAGCAGAAAGCTCCGCTGCTGCTGTTGATAGAGGAGCTGCAGGATCCGGGGAATCTGGGGACCATGTTTCGGACGGCAGAGGCAGCCGGTGTCAGTGGGATCATCATGAGCAGGGAAACGGTGGATATTTATAATCCCAAGGCAGTCCGTTCAACGATGGGCTCTATCTTCCGGATGCCGTTCTGCTATACGGAATCCATGAAGGAAATCATAGACACTATAAGGCGGCGGGATATTGTGGTCTATGCGACGGCGCTGCGCCACAGTATGTGTTATACAGATGCGGATTATAGAAGGGGATGTGCAATATTGATTGGCAATGAAGGAAAAGGACTGCAGCAGGAAACAGTGGAAGCTGCTACGCAGACAGTTTTTATTCCCATGGAGGGGAATGTGGAATCCTTAAATGCGTCAATCAGCGCGGCAGTGCTTTTGTACGAGGCGGCAAGGCAGAGAAAGAAAGTTATGTAAATCGCGAATGGGATGACTTGCCGAGTTATGTAAACCAGAAATGAAATGATATACTGAGTTATGTAAACTGCAAATAAATCAAAGAAATATTAAATCAAATAAACTATGGGCGGAACTGATGAATATTAAATTATGCAAACCATGAGTGAAATAATAAATCTCCCTTTTCGAAATTGTGTACCCATGTAAAACGAACTTATAATATACATTGTAAGTGACAGGCAAATATTTTAAAATCAAGTATATAAATCAGGCTTCTATGGAGGATACTATCTGATGAAAAACTATACTCAGGTTTATGTGAAAAACAGTTTTGAAGCGGCGCAAATGTACTGTAAAGCTTTTGGAGCAGAAATTACACGTGAGTTTATAAATGAGATCAGCACGGCTTATGAACATTGTGAATTGTCTGTAAATGGAGAAGGTTTTTTAGCATTAGCGGAAGCGAAAAATCCTTGTGATATAAATATCGTGCATAAAAACAAATGGGAGACTATGACTTTTAATGTGTTTGAGATGGGAACAGAAGAAGCTGTCTACAATGCATTTCAGGTTTTGAGTGATGGAGGAGTTGTTATCGAACCGATAGGCGAGCTTCCCTGGAGTAAATGTTGTGCAACTGTTATTGACAAATATGGAGTGTGTTGGTGGATATCTATTTAGCAAAGCCCATGAAAATTCCAGTATGAAGAATTGTTAGGTGAATACAAATTCAGTAATCAAGTATAAGAATATGCATTATACTTCAAATTTGAAGCAGTAGGAACACTTTTCCGAAAAGGGAGTAATAAATTTTAGATAAAAAGAACCAACGGGAGGTTGAGGGAATATGAAGATCGGGGTGATTGGATTAGGAAATATGGCGGGCGCCATGATCGGCGGACTGCTTGCAAAGGGATATGCAAAACCGGAGGACATCTACGGTTCGGATGCTAATGCAGAGATGGTAAAAAAACGCGAGGAGGAATTCGGCATCCATATCGCAAAAGATAATAAAGAGACAGCAGCGGTGGCGGATTATCTGATCCTTGCCGTCAAGCCGCAGTTTGCGGAAGGAGTGATCGATGAGATCAGGGATGCCGCAAAAGAAGGACAGGTAGTGATCTCTATCATGGCGGGCAAGAGCATTGCTTGGATCATGGAAAAATTCGGATGTGAAATAAAACTGGTCAGATGTATGCCTAATACTGCAGCTTTGGTGGGGGAGGCGGTTACGGCGCTCAGTCCGAGTGAAAAGGTTGGGAAAGAAGAATTGGATACCGTAAAGGGTATTCTGGAGAGCTTCGGCAGGGCGGAGGTTGTGCCGGAGCATCTGATGGACAGTGTTGTCGGTGTCAGCGGCAGCGCTCCGGCATATGTATTTATGTTTATTGAAGCGATGGCGGATGCCGCTGTTGAGGGAGGCATGCCGAGGCAGCAGGCATATACCTTNGCGGCGCAGGCAGTGCTTGGCAGCGCAAAGCTGATGNTGGAAACAGGAAAGCATCCGGGAGAACTGAAAGATATGGTATGTTCTCCGGCGGGGANTACGATCGCGGCAGTCCGGGTGTTGGAAGAACGGGGANTGCGTGGAGCCGTAATGGATGCGGNAGGCGCAGCGATCCAAAGATCCAAGGAACTGTAAAAATATAAAGAATCTTAAAGAGCCAAGGAAGCATAGAAATATAAGGAACCGTAAAGAGGTATAAAGAATCACAAACAAAGAGTTGTAAAATGGGAGAAATAATAACGCCACAAGATATTGTGGCGTTGTTGTTTTTATACACAAAAATTAATTACATTTTTAAGGGAAATTAGTAAATATTTGACAAAATAAAAAATAGATGTTAAGATAAATGACTGAAAACGTAATAATATTGTAATATATTTAATGACATTGCAATAATATATTATTAGTAGGATTTTATTTCATCTTCATGATAAGTCATAACGGAGGTTTATACCAAATTATCATTTATGTATAGGAGATCAGTATGAAGTCTAAACTAAGAACAGAAATTTTTGTGATGATAGCCATTGCTGTTATCGCAGCCTTCTTTCTGAATGGACAAACAGGACTGACATTACAGGGAAACGCGCAGGAAAAGGCGAACACCTTCAGTACAGAGTATTTTATTTATGCGGGAGCGGCAGAGATATTGGAGGTCAATATTGAGCCTACGGAGGAGGAAATCCGGGCTGCGATGAATGCCTGGAAGAATCCCGGAAGTATTGTTATGGCGGATGTCAGGGATTCTGTCAATGTCCGGTTGGAACCCAGTGAAAATTCAGAGAAGGTAGGGAAATTATATAAAGATTGCGGCGGCTACATCATCGAATATACCGACNAATGGACAAAGATCGCGTCCGGCGAGCTGNTAGNATGGGTCAGNAATGATTATCTGATGTTTGGCAATGAGGCGGAAGCGGNAGCGGAAANNGTAGGATCGCTGCAGGCAACAGTGGTGGCNGACAGNNTGAGAGTCCGTAAAGAAGCATCTACGGAGTCGGGNATNTACGGTCTGGTTGCCNGNGGGGAAGTNTATGANATCATAGAGGAAGCCGGCGAGTGGGTCGTGATNGATTTTGAGGACTTNAATGGCTATGTCAACAGCAATTATGTAGAGATNGCTTTCCATATTGATACCGGCGAGACCATGGAGCAGATCGAAGAAAGGGAAGCGGCGGAAAGAGCGGCTGCACGCGAGGCGAACAGGATACAGCTTTATGAGACTTATGTGTCCTCTGATATATCAGAGGTGCAGCTTTTGGGCGCTTTGATCCAATGTGAAGCGGGCAATCAGCCTTATGAGGGTAAGGTAGCGGTAGGAGCGGTTGTTATGAACCGCGTCAGGAGCGGCGCTTATCCTGATACGATCTATGGAGTCATCAGCGCGTCGGGACAGTTTTCACCTGCGGGTAATGGCGCATTGAACAGAAGGCTGCAAAACGGCGTATCGGAATCATGCCTTCAGGCGGCGCAGGAAACCATCAACGGATATTCCAATGTGGGAGACGCGACGCATTTCAGGAGAGTGGGCGCGCACGAAGGCATAGAGATCGGCGGTCATGTTTTCTGGTAAGTTTATCGTGCGTCAGAATGTACAATAGGGTGACATTACGTGGTGTTCTGACAGTTGCATATTTTGCGGAAATATAGTATGATAAACACAACGATAAAGTATCAAGGCTTTTTGATATTGGGAAGAAAGGAGATGACGCGATGGAAACGATCGTATGGCTGGTAATATTTATTGTTATGTTGGGGATAGAGATCGCAACATTAGGTCTGACTACAATATGGTTCGCAGGTGGAGCTCTTGTGGCNACGCTCATTGCGGCAATCGGGCTTCCGTTATATGTGCAGATTCCTGTCNTTCTGGTGGTTNCCGTAGTTTTATTGCTNTTTACGAGACCAATTGCNNANAAGTATTTTAACAAAGAAAGAATCAGGACGAACGCGGAAAGTCTTGTGGGTCAGACAGCGGTTGTAACAGAGAGCATCAATAATCTCAAAGGAATGGGGAAGGCCGTGATCAATGGTCAGGAGTGGATGGCAAGATCGGTTGAGGACTCTGCTGAACTGCAAAAAGAGACTCTGGCGACGATTGTGGCAATTGAAGGCGTTAAGCTTATATTACGCGCATAAAATCATAAAAATAAAAAGAAAGAGGGTAGAATTATGTTTTTACTAGCTGGAAGTAGCAGTGCAGTTGTAGCGATTATTGTGGCTATTGTTGTGTTGATCGTGCTTTTTTCATCCTGTATCAAAATTGTTCCGCAGGCCAATGCCTACATTCTGGAACGACTTGGCGGGTATCAGGATACATGGCATGTAGGTATGCATATTAAGGTTCCTATCATTGATAAAGTTGCAAAGAGAGTTGTATTGAAGGAGCAGGTAATTGATTTTGCTCCGCAGCCGGTAATCACAAAGGATAATGTTACGATGCGTATTGATACAGTCGTATTCTTCCAGATTACGGATCCGAAGCTTTTCACATACGGTGTTGAAAATCCGATTATGGCGATTGAGAACTTAACGGCGACGACGCTTCGTAATATCATCGGTGAGCTGGAGCTTGACCAGACGCTCACCTCCAGAGAGATCATCAACACAAAGATGAGAGCGTCACTTGACATTGCAACAGACCCTTGGGGTATCAAGGTAAATCGTGTAGAGCTTAAGAATATCATTCCTCCTGCGGCGATTCAGGATGCTATGGAGAAACAGATGAAGGCAGAGCGAGAGAAACGAGAAGCCGTTACGATCGCAGAAGGCGAAAGACAGTCCGCAATCCTTGTTGCGGAAGGTAAGAAGGAATCCGCAATTCTGAATGCACAGGCAGAAAGAGAAGCTGCTATCCTTAGAGCTGACGCTCAGAAACAGAAGATGATTCTGGAAGCAGAAGGTCAGGCAGAAGCGATTCTGAAGGTTCAGCAGGCTTCCGCAGATGGTATCAAGATGATCAAGGATGCCGGTGCTGATAATGCAGTCCTTCAGTTGAAGAGTCTGGAAGCGCTTGGAAAGGTTGCTGACGGTCAGTCAACAAAGATTATTATCCCTTCCAATCTTCAGGGCATTGCAGGTCTGGCAACGACGTTTGCTGAGGTTGTTAAGAACTGATTAAACAGATGCGTTACAGCAATTAAATAGCATCAATTTGGAGCCGCACGTTCGTTGTGTGGCTCTAAGTTATTCTTAAAATAAAGAGAGGAACCAGCCATGAATTTAAAGGGAAGAGATTTTTTGACATTGAAGGATTATACACCGGAGGAGATTACATATTTATTGAATCTGGCAGCTGAATATAAAAGGAAGAAGAAGGAAGGCATTCCGGTGGACAGCTTCCGCGGGAAAAATATTGTTCTGATATTTGAAAAGACAAGCACCAGAACACGCTGTTCTTTTGAAGTGGCAGCGCATGATCTTGGTCTTGGCACGACATATCTTGATCCTAAAAGCTCACAAATCGGTAAAAAGGAAAGCATCGCCGATACGGCAAGAGTTTTGGGAAGCATGTATGAAGGGATCGAATACCGCGGTTTCGGACAGGAGATTGTAGAGGAGCTGGCAAAGTATGCAGATGTCCCGGTCTGGAACGGTCTGACCAATGAGTATCATCCGACGCAGATGCTGGCGGATCTGCTGACTATCCGGGAGCATTTTGGCAGTTTGAAGGGATTGAAGCTTGCTTATATGGGGGACGCAAGATATAATATGGGCAATTCCCTGATGATCGCCTGCACCAAGATGGGGATGCATTTTGCGGCAGGTGCGCCAGAAAAATATTTTCCGGAGAAAGAGCTGGTGGAACAATGCCGGAAATATGCCGNNGCTTCCGGCGNATCGATCNTTCTGACAGANGATCCCGTCAAGGCTGCGGAGGCTGCGGATATTATTTATANGNATGTCTGGGTGTCGATGNGAGAACCGGACGAGATCTGGGAAGAACGGATACGTGATCTGATGCCATATCAGGTCAACAGTNCATTNATGGGACATGCTAAGANNACGGCGGTCTTTTTGCATNGCCTGCCGGCGTTTCATGATCTTAAGACAGAGATCGGNCGGGAAATGGGAGAGCNTTTTCAGGTGACGGAGCTGGAAGTGACGGATGAGGTATTTGAAGGGAGTCAGTCCAAGGTATTTGAGGAGGCAGAGAACCGGATGCATACGATCAAAGCAGTGATTGCGGCGACTTTATCATAAGTATGGGAGATAGGACCGGATGAAGATAAAGATATTGCGGATTATAAGAGAACGTATGGGAACTGTCACATTGCAGGAACTCTGTCAGGAGTGCGGTGTTTCTAAGGAGACGGTGATAAGGCTGATCCGGCAGCTGGTCAGCGACGGATATGATATAGAGCTGGAGCCGGGAAAGGGGTATCGGTTAAACAGTTATCCGGAGACGATCTCTTCCTGTGAATTGATGAGCAGGCTCAATACACAATGGGCGGGAAAAAGGGTATATTATCGCGAAGAAACGGAATCAACCAATGACGATGCCAAATTTCTGGCGGAGGAGGGGAGGGAGCATGGTTCTCTGGTGATCGCGGAGACCCAGACGGCAGGAAAGGGTAGAAGGGGCAGGAGCTGGTGCTCGCCTAAGAGAAGCAGTATCTATATGAGTATGCTGCTCAGACCGGATCTGCCGGTGGACAGAGCTTCCATGCTGACACTGGTGATGGCAGTCAGTGTTGCCGANGCGCTCAGTCAGCTTTATGANNTGGAAGTAAAGATCAAGTGGCCGAATGATATTCTGATCAATAAGAAAAAAGTCTGCGGGATTCTGACGGAATTGTTTGAGCATCCGNATCATACGTACTCTNTTGTTGTNNGAANCNGNANTAATGTGAATCAGAAAGGATTTCCGGAAGAAATTGCGGAAATTGCGACTTCTGTGCTGATANANNAGGNNGATNGCTGCAACCGNGCGGATATCGTTATTGCTGTAATGGAATATTTTGAGTATTATTATGACCTGTTTGCGGTGGGGGGAGACATGTCCGCGCTGATAGATATCTATGATGCCTATCTGATCAATAGGAATGAGCAGGTAAAGATACTTGATCCGGCTGGTGAATATGAAGGCATGGCAAAAGGGATCAATGATCGCGGAGAGCTGATCGTGGAACGGGCGGATGGAAAAATAACAACGGTATATTCCGGAGAAGTGTCTGTGAGAGGGATCTATGGATATACTTAAATTGTTGCTTGGAAAGGTGCTGTTTGTGCCGCGGCGCTTAAAATAGCTTGAATGTCTATAGAATACGCTGTAGTGCAAATGTTTCGTTAGGAGGATTTTAATGGAGGATCATCGCAAGGTACTCTGTGCAGCCAATGCCTATGAGCAGAAATATTATTTTAATGAACAGGAGTTTTCAAATATTCCGGAATCGATCAAGGAAGAGCTGCACATAATCTGCGTCCTGTTTACGGAAGAGGTCGGCGGGATATTTATGATTGTGGTGGAAGAAGACGGCAGTGTGTCTATGGAGACACAGGTGGCAGAGGATGATTTTTATTATGATGAGGTAAGCAGCGGACTGCTGATCAGTCAGATCAGGACAAAGCGCGCTGAGCTGTTTGAGGCGTTGAGCCTGTACTATAGGGTATTTTTTCTGCATGAAGATATTGCAGGGCAGACCGATTAATTGTATGCATTTTCAGAACAGCTTTACGGTTTACATAATTCTCTGATAGAAGATCCATGTTCCCAAAACAGCATAAATGCAATCATTTTTGGAACATAGTCCCCCCTTCTGGATATGAGTTATGTAAACCTTGTGGATGGGGCTGAAGAATGGATATTTGCACGGAAAAATAGGAGGAGCAGTATGTTATTAACAATTGATGTAGGCAATACCAATATTACGTATGGAGTTTATCAGGATGAGGAATTAAAGGCAACCTTTCGAATGATGTCTAAGCAGCTGCGTACTTCAGATGAATACGGGGTATCTATCCTTTCTCTGCTAAAATATAATCGTGTATCGGCGGAGGAGATCAGAGGGATCATCGTTGCCAGTGTTGTGCCGAATATCATGCATTCCCTGCTTGGCGGGATCGAACGGTATCTGGGAAAGAAGCCGCTGATCGTAGGACCCGGCATCAAGAGCGGTATTAAGATCGTGACAGAGAATCCCAAAGAGATTGGACCTGACCGGATCGTGGATGCAGTAGCTGCCTATGAAAAGTATGGCGGACCTGTCCTGGTAATTGATTTTGGAACAGCGACGACGTATGATCTGGTCAATGATAAAGGGGAGTTCTGCGCGGGTATTACGGCGCCCGGTATCCGTATCAGCGCTAAGGCGCTGTGGGAGGATACGGCAAGGCTGCCGGAGGTGGAGATCAGAAAACCGGCTTCCGTCTTAGCGCAAAATACTGTTACCAGTATGCAGGCAGGACTTGTCTATGGACAGATCGGGCAGACGGAATATATCGTCAATCAGGTTAAGAAAGAGGCGGGATATGATGAATTGCGTGTCATTGCTACCGGAGGACTGGGAAGCATCANAGCGGACGANACAGATTGTATNGAGGTATATGACCGCANGCTGACGCTGGATGGATTGAGATACANCTATNAGAGGAANNGTAAATGATTGGCGCGATGAGTCAGTTGACAATAGGAGATGTGACCTTAGAAAACAATGTGATATTAGCCCCTATGGCGGGGGTGACGGATCTGCCGTTCCGTCTGTTGTGCAGGGAACAGGGAGCCGGGCTTCTTTGTATGGAGATGGTAAGCGCCAAAGCTATCCTGTATCGAAATAAGAATACGGAGAAGCTGATGGAGATCGATCAGAGAGAGATGCCGGTGTCTTTGCAGTTATTCGGCTCAGAACCTGATGTCATCGCCAGAGCGGCGGCTGAGATCGAAGAACGACCGTTTGCCATATTAGACATCAATATGGGATGCCCGGTGCCGAAGATCGTTAATAATGGGGAAGGCTCTGCCCTGATGAAGAATCCGCGGCTAGCGGCCGGGATCGTCCGGGAGACGGCAAAGGCAATCAGCAAGCCGGTTATGGTCAAGATCAGAAAAGGATATGATGCAGAGCATTGTAATGCAGTGGAAATGGCAAAATATCTGGAGGATGCCGGAGCGGCTGCGATAACAGTGCATGGCAGGACGAGGGAGCAGTTTTATTCCGGCGCTGCCGATTGGGAGATTATCCGTAAGGTGAAGGAAGCAGTGGCGATTCCCGTGATCGGCAATGGGGATATTGCAGATGGAGAGAGTGCAAAACGGATGTTAGAAGAAACCGGCTGTGACGGCATCATGGTAGGCAGGGCGGCGCAGGGCAATCCATGGATTTTCCGGGAGATAATATCCTATCTGGAACATGGGGTAAAGATGGAAAGACCGGCGATTGAGGAAGTCAGGGATATGATCCGGCGTCATGCGGCGCTGCAGCTGAAATGTAAGGGGGATTATATCGGGATCCGGGAGATGCGTAAGCATGTAGCGTGGTATATCGCAGGCTATCCCCATGCGGCGGGTCTTAGAAAAAAGGTGTGTTCCGTGGAACGGATGGAGGAATTGATGGAGCTGATCGGGGAGATCGGCAGATAAAGGAGATCCGGAAGAAGATGCTTTTAAAAGCGGGATATAGTGCATTGAAAAGCAGGGATCGAAACCGGGCACAGGGAACCCTTGACAGTATAAAAGGAATTAGGGTATAATTTATTGATTGTTTTACCTGAGGATATTACCAAAATATAATTGTTTCAAATCATATCATAGAAAGGTGTGGCAAAGTCATGACGGAAAAAAAGAATCTGTTAACAAGAGAAGGCTTGGAAAAGTATGAGGAGGAGCTGCATTATTTAAAGTCTGTTAAGATGAAGGAGATCTCCCAGAAGATCAAGGAAGCTAAGGAGCAGGGCGATCTTTCGGAAAATGCGGAATATGATGCGGCCAAGGATGAGCAGGGCAGGGTAGATGCCCGGATCAAGGAGCTGGAAAAGCTTCTGAAAAATGCGGAAGTAGTAGATGTTGAGCAGACAGACGGAAAGATCGCAAAGGTTTCATTTGGATGTACCGTAAAGCTTCTGGATAAGGAATTGAAAGAGGAAATGGAATATACGATCAAGGGCTCCAGTGAGGCGGACAGCTTAAATGGAAGTATTTCCAATGAGTCGCCTCTGGGAAAGGCGCTGATCGGTGCGAAGAAGGGCGATACGATCGAAGTGGAAGCGCCGGTGGGCATGGTAAAATATAAGATTTTGGACGTCAGGGTAGATGTAAGATAAGAAGATATGGGATAGAAAGGATATGGAGAACACGGTGGAAAGACAGCAGAATCAGCAGACACAGGAACAGGATATCGGACAGCTTTTGAAGGTGCGTCGGGAAAAACTTGCCGCGTTGCAGGAAAACGGAAAAGATCCGTTTGTAATAACAAAATACGATCAGACGCATCACAGTACACAGATCAAGGAGCAGTTTGAATCTCTTGAGGGGCAGAAGGTATCCATTGCCGGACGGATGATGTCCAAACGTGTTATGGGAAAAGCTTCGTTTTGTAACATTCAGGATAAGACAGGCAATATCCAGTCCTATGTAGCGAGAGATTCCGTTGGAGAGGAATCTTATGCAGATTTCAAGAAATATGACGTAGGTGATATTGTCGGAATTGAAGGAGATGTTTTTAAAACAAAAACAGGCGAGATCTCTGTGCATGCTGTAAAGATCACTTTATTGTGTAAGAGTCTCCAGATCCTGCCGGAGAAATATCATGGACTAACCAATACCGATCTGCGTTACCGTCAGAGATATACCGATCTGATCATGAATGGCGAGGTAAAAGAAACTTTTATCATGCGTTCCAAGATCATCAGCGCGATCAGAAGGTATCTTGATGAAAAGGATTTTATGGAAGTGGAGACGCCGATGCTGGTATCCAATCCCGGCGGCGCGGCAGCAAGACCCTTCGATACGCATTATAATGCGCTGGATGAGGATGTGAAGCTGCGTATTTCACTGGAGCTTTACTTAAAGCGTCTTATCGTTGGCGGTATGGAGCGCGTTTATGAGATCGGCAGGGTATTCCGTAATGAAGGCGTTGATACCAGGCACAATCCGGAATTTACGCTGATGGAATTATATCAGGCATATACCGATTATTACGGGATGATGGATCTGACGGAGGATATGTTCCGATATCTTGCGCAGGAAGTTCTGGGCCAGACGGATTTTGATTATCAGGATGCGCATATTGATTTTGGAAAACCTTTTGAACGGATCACCATGGTGGATGCAGTGAAGAAATATACCGGGATTGACTTTGATCAGGTAGCGGATCTGGAAGCGGCGAGAAAACTGGCTGATGAGAAGGGCGTTCATTATGAAGCGCGCCATAAGAAGGGCGATATTTTGAGTCTCTTCTTTGAAGAGTTTGTTGAGGAACATCTGATTCAGCCTACCTTTGTCATGGATCATCCGGTGGAAATCTCTCCGCTGACCAAGAGAAAACCGGATCGGCCGGAATATGTGGAGCGCTTTGAGCTGTTTATCTATGGACGTGAAATGTGTAACGCTTACTCTGAGTTAAATGATCCCATTGACCAGCGGGGCAGGTTCGAGGCACAGGAGGAACTGAAAGCGCAGGGAGATGAGGAAGCGGAGCTGGTTGACGAAGACTTTATGAATGCGCTGGAGATCGGTATGCCGCCTACAGGAGGTATCGGCTACGGCATCGACAGACTGGTGATGCTGCTGACCAATTCTTCCGCGATTAGGGATGTGCTGTTGTTCCCGACGATGAAAACTTTGGGTAAAGAAAACCAGTAAAATCAAGGGTTTCAGCGATTTTGAGTTGTGATTTACTACAAATTTACTACAAATTTGCTACGCATAATACGGAATAATACGTGATAATACGTTTTGTGCGACATTCAATTTTATAGGGTATGCGCCTTATAGGACACTTTCCAAGTGAAAATTTGGGAGTGTCCTTTTGTTATGGTCAAAAAATAAAATTGGAGGTAGAAATGATGAACAACACAGCGTTAAGAGCAGGGGCGCAGAGCGCCAACAACACACACATGGTTTTTTACAACGAGGAACATGAGAAATTTTATTATGAGAAATTGGGACAGGCGAGATGTCAAGACGAATGCCACAAAGCATTGATTTATGTTCTTGGAATATCAAGGGATACGAGGGAGCATTTTAGTCAGATTTATGACATCAANACAGGAGACATCAAACGGGAGTGTCTGCATCAGGGTTGGCAGACCAGCGGAAGTGTACGGGTAGTGNNACTTGCCTTTAACCTATACACAGATGTAACACCAAGCGTTAATGNTTATAAGAGCAGGGATGAGCAGNTANGAGAGTGCAGGCAATATTCAGTAAGCGATATTTTCTGTTGTGGATANGCAATGNACTTTTGGGAGGGCATTAAGCTCCGCTATCCGGAATACTGCCAAAAACCAAGGNCTATTGAAGAAATCCTTNCAGAAATGGAGAGGAAACGTGCTGAAAATTCGACTGANGGGAACAAAGAATGATATTAAGTGGTTCGAGAAGATTTTGAAAAGACAGCCCAAAGTGGCTGTGACNGAAGTTTCGGANCTGTACCNNAACAANGGTACAAACANGTATTACNGGGCTTATGTGGAAGTGCAGAAAGCCAANATNAAAGAAAAATCTAACTAAACGGAGGAATAAAACCATGTGTAAAATTATAGCAATCGCAAACCAGAAAGGTGGAGTCGGAAAGACTACCACAACAAGCAATTTAGGGATCGGGCTGGCAAAGCAGGGAAAGAAAGTCTTAGTCATTGATGCGGATGCACAGGGAAGTTTAACCGCAAGTCTTGGCTTTACGGAGCCGGACAAGCTGGAGATCACTCTGGCGAATGTAATGGAAAAGGTTATCAACGATGAGGAAATAGAAGCGGGTTATGGTATCTTAAAGCATGACGAGGGGATTGACCTGATGCCGGGGAANATTGAGCTGTCNGGTCTGGAGGTTTCCCTTGTGAACGTGATGAGCNGNGANATCATGATGCGCTCTTATATGGACATAGTAAAGGAGCAGTACGATTATATACTGATTGACTGTATGCCCTCACTTGGCATGATTACGATAAATGCCTTTGCCTGTGCAGACAGTATATTGATACCCGTACAAGCCGCATATCTGCCCGTAAAAGGTCTGGAACAGCTTATTAAGACCATAGGCAAAGTGAAACGCCAAATCAACCANNNATTAGANATTGAGGGCATTCTGCTGACAATGGTGGACAACCGCACCAATTATGCAANAGANATTACANCACTNCTNANTGAGANTTACGGAAATAAAGTGAAGATATTTGAGAACAGCATACCAANGTCTGNAAGAGCTGCGGAAACNTCCGCAGAGGGCATCAGCATCTACCAGCNTGATCCGAAAGNCAGGGTTGCAGGTGCATACCAATCTTTGACGGAGGAGGTGCTTAGCAATGGGCAGTAAGGCAGGGAGCGCATCAAAAATCAAGCTGAGCAGCTTTGATGATTTAATTGGCGGTACGGAGAATACAGCGGGGGAGCAGATCATCAATGCAAAGCTGTCTGATTTACATACATTCAAAGGACACCCATTTCGTGTCCTTGACGATGAAAAAATGGAGGAAACCACGGAAAGTATCAGCAAATACGGAGTGCTTGTGCCGGGGCTTGCAAGACCGAGAGCAGAGGGAGGCTATGAGATTATAGCCGGACACCGGAGGAAACGGGGTTCTGAAAGGGCAGGGTTAGACACGATGCCCGTCATTGTCAGGAATTATACGGACGATGAAGCCACGATTATCATGGTGGATTCCAATATCCAGCGTGAGGACATTTTACCGAGCGAAAAAGCAAGAGCTTATGCCATGAAGTATGAAGCGATGAAACATCAGGGCAGCAAAGGTGGCAGTACTCTTGACGAAGTGGGGGAAGCCGCAGGGGAAAGCGGAAAGACGGTGCAGAGATATATATGGCTAGCAAGGCTTTCTGATGAACTGCTCAATATGGTGGACACAAAAAAGATAGGAATATCGCAGGGGGTTGACATTTCTTTTCTGTCAGAGGATCAACAGCAGTATGTGGCAGTCATTCTTGAGGAAACGGGTGCATCTGTTTCTAATGCACAGGCAGCAAAGCTGAAGGAGTATGGGAAAAGCGGAGAGCTAACACTTGCAATGGTACGGCTGATACTGACGGAGGAAAAGCCGAAGGAAAGAAAAGTAACCATTAAGAGCGATAAGATCAATAAGTATTTTTCAGAGGATTATTCCAATGATGACATAGAGGGCATCATTATCCAGCTATTGGAGGAATGGCAGAGTAAGCAGTAGAGGAGGCGGTAAAATGAGCGAGCCATTGAAGTTTGATTATTATTATGGCATCGAAGCGGAACAGTTTACTTTTTACCGTGTCCCACGTCTGCTGATTAAGGACGAACGCTTTAAGGGGCTTAGCAGCGATGCTAAGCTCCTGTATGGGCTGATGCTTGACAGAATGTCGCTGTCCATGAAAAATGAATGGCTGGACGAAAAAAACCGGGCATACATCATCTATACCATTGACAATATGATGGAAGATTTAGGCTGTGCAAGAGCAACCTGCGTGAAGGTCATCAAAGAGCTTGACAGTGATAATGGTATCGGGCTGATAGAGAAAAAGCGCAGAGGGCTTGGCAAACCAGATATTATTTATGTGAAAAATTTTGCGGCAGTCATGGATAAAAAGCCGAATGAAACAGGCATAAATGCTGATAAAATCACAGAAGTTCAAAATCTGAACTTCAAGAAGTCCAATAATTATACTTCTGGAAGTTCAGAAACTGAACCTCAAGAAGTTCAGAAATCAGACTTGCAGAAGTTCAATCAACAGACTTCAAGAAATTCAGAAACTGAACTTGCAGAAGTTCAAAGACTAGACACTAATTATAGCAATACTAACTATAACGAACAGAATCATACTGAAATGAGCTATACCAATCCTATCAATCAAGCTGTAGGAGGTGTGGATAAGTCAGTTACACAGGGAAATGCTGATACGATTGATATGATTGATGAAACAAACGCATATATGGCACTGATCCGTGATAATCTGGAATATGAGCATCACATGAAATATGACCAGCATGGGGAAAGGGAGATGTATGAGGAAATTTACGAAACGGTCTGTGATGTAGTCTGTGTGAAGCGCAGGACAATCCGTATCAATGGGGAGGATTATCCCTATGAGCTTGTAAAATCCCGTTTCCTGAAGCTGAACAGTAGCCATGTGGGATATGTCATGGACTGTATGAGGAATACCGCTACAAAGATTACCAACATCAGGGCATATCTGATCACGGCTCTTTATAATGCCCCCTCAACTATGAGCCATTACTACCAGCAGGAGGTGCAGCATGATATGTATGGCGGTGGGTGGGCAGAAAAAGGAATTACCTAACAAACTTCTGGACACGATGTCCAGAGGTGGAAGATCTCTGTGTTAAGAAAATGTTAAGATTAGAACAGCGTAAGGGCAGTTATGAGTCAGTAGATTTGTAACTGCCTTTTTTTATTGTTTCCTGCCAATGTATCAGGAAACGGAAAGGAGATAGATGTGGAATCGTTACGGGATGTTAAAAGGGCAATGGAGCGTGAAGTTAAAAAGGGGAGCTGCCCGCTTATGTTTGACAGGCTGGAGCTTGGTAGTAAGCCTTTTCAGATCATCATGTCAGAGGAAAAGCTGGACGAAGTGCTTGCCTATCTGTTAAGGGTAAAGTCTTTCGGGCAGTATGCGGGAAAAACCGTAATCAATAACGTATATATGGACTTGGATATGCTCTGCAAAAATCCGCAGTTTAAGCGTACCCATTCCGTCATAGACAGAGAGGGGATTTACGCAAGGGTGCAAAGGTACAAAAAGCGGTTGCAGCCGGATTATGACAGCGGGCTTTGTCTGGAAACGGTGCAGTGTATCTTCACGCTTCCAGAGGGAGAAAGAGAGAAACATCGGATCACCCATGAGGGGCAGGAAACGTATGCCTTTATCATGTCAGACAGGTATATCCTCGGTCTGTTTACCCATTGTGAAGCAGCAAGGAAATCCGTTGTTTCAGATGGGGTGGAATACGGACACCTTGCGGAACAGGAACGGAAGATGGTGCGGCTTGAGGGCGTAGGAGATGTGCTGTTTCAAGCATTGCTCTTTGATGATGTGGAGTTTGACGGAAATGAGCTGTCTGCCAATCTCCACACAATCTATTGCTTAAATGAAAAATGATAACTTCTGGACATGATGTCTAGAAGTGGAAAGGAGGAATAAAGTGTATTTTGCATTGAAGATTGTCTTTTATATTATCTGCCGGGGGATTCCCCCTTAGTGTATGAATCTTCGCAGGAACATAACAAGGAGGTGCTTAATGCAGGAGGAAGTAACGCAGAAAACGATTGCCCTTGTGATTAAGACCGCAAAATTAGATGCCAACGTGCTGAAAGCTGCAATGAGGATGTACCTGAACCACTGCAAACAGAAAGCACAGAAAACGCATGGAAAGACTTCTGTGAAAAAGCTCGTTGGCGAGGGCGTTGGGGTATCGTCTATTGAAGTCACTGATGGTAATATCAAGGCTTTTGAGCGTATAGCCAAGAAGTACAATGTTGATTTTGCCGTAGTAAAAGACAAGACAACCAATCCACCGAAATATGTGGTGTTTTTCAAGGGCAGGGATGCCGATGTGGTGGCACAGGCATTCAAGGAATTTGTTTATGGTAATGAGAGGAAGAAGGGCAGGGTTTCCGTAAGGGAAAAATTGAAGAAATTCATAGATGCGGTATTTAAGGATAAGAACAGAGAACGGAGCCGTGATAAACACAAGGACAGAGGGAATAGCCTATGAGCAATATCATCAATGGCATAGTAAAAGACCTGAAAGCCATTCCGAAGAACCTAAAGGCAAAGACCGGGAACATTGACAAAAAGAAACTTGTCCTGATGAACCTGCCCTATGTCCTTGCTGGGTATTTCTGTGACAAGATAGCGTGTCTGTGGCGGGTATCGCCGGGGCAGGATGCTTCCGCAAAGATGATGGCGGTCATGGAAGGAATGGAGGGGCTGTTTTCCAATCCCCTGCCGAGTTTTTATCCAAGGGATCTGCTGATCGGGGTGTGCTGCGGCATTGCCTTAAGAATCGCAGTATATTTCAAAGCCAAGAATGCCAAGAAGTTCCGGCAGGGTGTGGAGTACGGTTCTGCAAGGTGGGGAACGGCAAAAGATATAGAGCCATATATGGATGCCACGTTTGAGAACAATATCCTGCTGACACAGACGGAAAGGCTGATGATGTCAGGCAGACCGAGAGAGCCGAAGTATGCAAGGAATAAAAATATCCTTGTCATCGGCGGTTCCGGTTCCGGCAAGACGAGATTTTTTGTGAAGCCGAATTTGATGCAGATGCACAGCAGCTATGTTGTCACTGACCCGAAAGGAACTGTCCTGATCGAGTGCGGAAAGATGCTCAAAAAGGGCGGTTATAAGATAAAAGTCCTCAATACCATAAACTTTGCAAAGTCCATGCACTACAATCCTTTCGCCTATTTACGGAGTGAAAAGGATATTCTGAAACTTGTAAACACGATTATTGTCAACACCAAAGGAGAGGGGCAGCAATCCGGCGAAGATTTTTGGGTGAAAGCCGAAAAGCTGTATTACACAGCGCTCATCGCCTATATCTGGTACGAAGCCCCGGAGGAAGAACAGAATTTCGCAATGCTGATTGATATGATTGATGCAAGCGAAGCAAGGGAAGACGACGAGGAATTTAAGAACGCTGTTGACCTTCTGTTTGAGGAGCTGGAGGGAAAAGACCCTAATCATTTCGCTGTCCGCCAATATAAAAAGTACAAACTTGCGGCGGGCAAGACAGCTAAGAGCATACTTATTAGCTGCGGCGCAAGGTTAGCGCCATTTGACATAAAGGAGCTGCGTGACCTTATGGAGTATGACGATCTGGAGTTGGACACTCTTGGAGAGAAAAAGACAGCCTTATTCGTCATTATTTCAGATACAGATGCCACTTTCAATTTTGTGGTGTCAATCATGTATTCACAGCTTTTTAACCTGCTTTGTGACAAAGCAGATGATGTCTATAACGGCAGGCTTCCGGTTCATGTGAGGATGCTGTTGGACGAATTTGCAAATATTGGACAGATACCGCAGTTTGAAAAATTAATTGCGACTATTAGGAGCAGGGAAATCTCTGCTTCTATTATTTTACAGTCAAAATCTCAGCTTAAGGCAATATATAAGGACAATGCCGACACGATTGAAGGGAATTGTGATACCACCTTATTCCTTGGAGGGAAGGAAAAGACCACGTTGAAAGAGCTGGCAGAAGTTTTGGGTAAAGAAACAATAGACCTTTATAATACCTCGGATACAAGAGGTACGTCGCAGTCCTACGGGCTTAATTACCAAAAGACCGGAAAAGAGCTGATGAGCCAAGATGAGATTGCGGTCATGGACGGTGGAAAATGTATCATGCAGCTTAGAGGTGTCAGACCATTCTTCTCGGATAAATTCGATATAACGAAGCATTGCAGATACAAAGAGCTGTCCGATTATGACCAGAAAAACGCCTTTGATATTGAGGACTATGTGAAGCATTTACAGCACATGAAAGTTACTCCTGATACAGAGGTGGATGATGCCTTTGACTGCGGGGAAGTCAGCGGGCAGGAGGATATTTCCCCGGACACAACTGAATAGCGACTTCTGGACATCATGTCCAGAAGTCAGGAAACGGAGTTTTGATTTGCATATCAAAGCTCTTTTTTTATCAACAAACAAATCATAGGAAAGAAAGAGGTAATCAAAATGGGATTTTTCACAACAGCAGTAACAGGATTAAAGACAGTAGTAACAGCAATCGGCGCAGGCGTGGCAGTATGGGGCGTTATCAATCTGCTTGAGGGCTATGGAAACGACAATCCCGGCGCAAAGTCGCAGGGTATTAAGCAGCTCATGGCGGGCGGCGGTATTGTAATCGTGGCACAGACGGTGATCCCTCAGCTCACGAGCCTGTTCTCTTAAATCATGGGGGCGATCATTGACAAAATCACTGAATTTATAGAGGAAATGCTGCAAGGGTGGGTACTGTCCAACCTCGATACGATGTTCACGGACGTAAATACGAAAGTCGGGACAATCGCCGGGGAAGTCGGGCAGACACCAAGCGCATGGAATGAAGATATTTTTTCCATGATACGGAACCTTTCAGAGAATGTCATGATACCCATAGCGGGGCTTATTATCAGCGCAATACTTTGTTACGAGCTGATAGCAATGGTAATGGACAAAAACAGCATGCACGAGGTAGGGAGTGAATTCTTTTTCCGCTACCTCGTGAAAGCGTGTATTGCAGTGATGCTTCTTAGCAAGACCTTTGACATCACAATGGCAATCTTCGATGTGGGCAACCATATCGT
>WFLX010278287.1_pt1 | contig 112206 bp, 92 predicted proteins | sample 4967041 | NCBI WGS metagenome assembly WFLX01 (sample SAMN12857096, study PRJNA449069) | gut metagenome | isolation source: stool from male and female vole | host: Microtus ochrogaster | place: USA:Florida | collected 2017
CAAATCTCCGATTTGCTCAAAAACTGCGGCCCCGCCGCCAAACACTGAGAGGTTCAGCTCTCCAAAAACTGCAAATCTCCGATTTGCTCAAAAACCGCCGCTCCAGCGGCCAAAAACTGCGGCTCCGCCGCCCAAAAAAACAACAAATATGCAGAGCAGTGACTTTAAAGATCTGGTAGTTTGGCAGAAAGCCATGGGGCTGTGCATGGAGGTTTATCGGCTGACCAAAAGGCTTCCGCCCGAAGAGCTCTATGGACTGACGAGCCAGATGCGGCGATGCGCGGTCTCCATACCCTCCAACATCGCTGAGGGTCATGGCCGCAACACCTACAAAGAAGAGCTTCATTTCTTAGCGATAGCCAAAGGCTCACTAAGCGAATTAGAGACCCAATATATACTCTGCGAGTCGTTGGGCTACCTCGACCGCGAGTCACTGACAAAAACAATAGGTCTCGCCAAAGAGACCGGCCGCCTCATCAAAGGCTACGCCACCTACCTCCACTCCAAACACTCCACCCCCAAATCCCCCTAACAACCGCAAGCCTTTGGCTTGCCAACAACCGCGGCCACGCCGCCAAAAACCGCAAGCGTCAGCTTGCCAAAAACCGTGGCGAAGCCACCAAAAACTGCAAATCTCCGATTTGCCAACAACCGCGGCCCCGCCGCCAAAAACCGCAAGCGCAGCTTGCCAAAAACTGTGGCGAAGCCACTAAAAACTGAGAGCTTCAGCTCTCCAAAAACCGCAAATCTCCGATTTGCTCAAAAACTGCGGCTCCGCCGCTCAAAAACCGCAAGCGCAGCTTGCCAAAATCTCCAATGGCCAAACACGATCAAAACAAATCACAGGAACTGATTGAGAAAATCCACAATCTGCCATCCACCCCCGGCGTCTACATGTACTACAACGCCGAGGGCACCGTCATATACGTAGGCAAAGCAAAAAACCTCAAGCGCAGAGTCAGTTCCTACTTCAACCGCACCCATGATGTGCTCCGCACCAACCTTCTCGTGAGGGCCATCGCCGATATGAGCTACATCGTAGTGCCCACCGAGCAGGATGCCCTCAACCTCGAGAACTCAATGATAAAGGAGTATAAACCCCGCTACAACGTGCTGCTCAAAGACGACAAGTCATATCCCTGGATATGCGTCACCAAAGAGATGTACCCGCGGGTGTTTCTGACGCGCCAGCGCACCAAAGACGGCTCGAAATACTACGGCCCGTATACCGACGCCGCCTCGGCCCGCACCGTGCTTGCCCTCATACGCCGCCTCTACCCCATACGCTCCTGCCGCATCCCTATCACCCCCGAATATCTGCTTCGCGACAAAGGCCGATTGTGTCTCGACTATCACCTGAAGAAATGCCTCGGATGCTGCAAGCCGGGGATGGTGAGTCCGGAGCAATACGGCGAATACATAGAGCGCATCAAGCAGATACTCAACGGCGAGACCCGCGAGCTGATGGACTACCTGCGCGACGAGATGAGCCGCAAAGCCGAGGAGCTGAAATTTGAGGAGGCTCAGGAGCTCAAAGAGCAGTATCAGGCCGTGGAGCGATACCGCGCCAAGAGCGTGATCGTGAGCCAGGTGCTCGACGACATCGACGTGTTTGGAGTCGACGACGACGGCAAGATAGTGTATGTCAACTATATGCACCTCCGCCGCGGGGCCGTAGTGCGCAGCGCGACTCTGCAATACCGCCGACGCCTCGAAGAGCCGATTGAGGAGATAATCGGATATGCTCTCGGCGAAGTAAAGCAGCAGTTCGGAGCCGAATTCGACGAAGTGGTCGTGCCGGTGATTCCCGACGTGGAGCTTCCCGGAGTCACGTTCACCATACCTCAGCGAGGCGACCGCGCAAAGCTCCTCGACGTGTCGACCCGCAATGCCCGCCAAGCCAAAATCGACTGGCTCAAGCATCTTGAGAAAACCGACCCCGAGCAGCGCGTCACCCGCCTGCTGGAGCGCATGAAGGCCGACTTCCGCCTCACCGAGCTACCTCACCATATCGAATGTTTCGACAACTCCAACATCCAGGGNACNAANCCNGTGNCNNNNTGNGTGGTNTTCNNNGACGGCAANCCNTCNAAANNNNANTANCGCCACTTNANNATNAAGACCGTNGAAGGNCCCGACGANTTCGCNNNNATGAANGAGGTGCTNNNCCGNCGNTANACCCGCCTGATGAACGAAGGGGAACCGTTGCCGCAGCTCATCGTGGTCGACGGCGGCAAAGGGCAGCTCTCATCGGCCGTCGAAGCGCTCGACGAAATGGGGCTCAGAGGCACAATCGCCGTCGTGGGCATCGCCAAGAGACTCGAAGAGATATATTTCCCCGGCGACTCGGTGCCGCTTTATATCGACAAAAACTCAGAGTCGCTCAGAGTGGTGCAGCATCTGCGCGACGAAGCCCACCGATTCGGTATCACCCACCACCGCGACCGCCGCAGCAAAACCCAGACCGTCAGCGAGCTCGACACGATCAAAGGCATCGGCGAAGTGACCAAAACCGCCTTGCTCAAGGAGTTTCGCAGCGTGAAGCGTATCGGCGAAGCCACCGAGGACGCCCTCGCTGCCGTCGTGGGCAAAGCCAAAGCCAAGCTCATACGCGACCACTTCAGCCAACCGAAAGCCTGATCAGCTCACCCTTATCTTGCGCGGGTCGTAGCCGGGAATCGTGACGATATAAATCCCGGGGGTCAATGGCGTGCCGAACTCCGCTTGAACTCCTCCGGGGGTAAACAGCCGCGGGGCAGCCGCCGACCCCGACGGCATGGTCACTCTCACGCAGCGGCCCGTCACCTCGATCAGAGGCTCCCCGGCCGATAGGCTCTCGCCCACAAGAGCCTCCCGCTCAATAATATACCGCAGCCCGGCCATCGCGTCGACGCATCCGGCTCCCCAGCGCGGGTCGGAGAAATCGACGAAGTCGGTGCGCGCGGTTTTCATAGCGATGTCGCGAATCTCTGATGAGGTCAGCGACGGGTCGGCCTGAAGCCAGCAGGCCGCGACTCCGGCCGCATAGGGGGCCGACATCGACGTGCCGCACATCGACGACCAGTAGTAGGCCCGCCCGTCGACAACCGCCTCAGCCGCCATTTTATCATACCCCTCTGTCTCAGCGAAGTAATCGCTTACGGCCGACACCACGAAGTTGCCCGGCGCACAAAAATGGGGATAGCGGTCGATGCCGGGAAGATTGGAGTAGGAGGAGAACGCCGCAGCGTCGCCGACGCGGAAATTCCAGCTGCTCTCGCCGCCCGACAGCAGCGGCGCGGTATTGCGCGAATTGCAGGCCCCGACCGCGATCACACCCTCGGCGGTAGCCATATCGTTGATCGACCCGCGGCTGCCGTAATAGGCACTGCCGCTCCCTGCCCAGTTGAAATAAGACTTGTTGCCGTCGGCGAAAAAAAGCACCTGCGCCGACGCGTCGGCTTCGTCGCCGTCGAGCGCGACCGCTATGGCGTTGTAATATCTGGCCCAACGTCCTGCTGATGAATATTCCTGAGTATCAGTGTCGTAAGCCACCGCCACGTTATATCGCCCATTGAGTGACGATATGCCCGCCGAGGCTGCCACGCTCCCTGAGATATAGGGCGCCATGCCGCGGCCGCTTTCAGCGTCGGAGTCGAGCGAAAGCGTCGCCGCCGGCGAGCCGTTGCCGCCGATCCAGTCCGATGCGTAGACTATCGACTGCGTGTCGATATCGTAAACCTCATAGCGAAATTTCACTTTCGCGCTGCCGAGACACCATAAATCGGTGTAGCCCGAGACATTGAAGCCGTTCCACGTGATCAGCGAGTTGAGACTCACACGCGCCACCGGGTTATCGCGCGTCAGCGTAGTCCAGGCCGATATATCGGTCTTACCCGAATTGCCCGCCGAAATGCATATCACCGCATCCTTCGCGCACTCCGCGAGATAGCGCGAGCATAGGCTCGTGCCGTCGTGGGGGCCGAGATGATTCGACAGTGACAGGTTGACAACAGCGGGCCTCCCCTCCGCTTTGGCGCGGGCGATAACCTCCTCTACGCCGCAGAGGATGCCTACATCGGTCAGACACACCGTCGAGGCCACGATGTCAGCGCCCGGAGCCACACCGTAATATCCGTTGCCCCTGTATCCTCCCGCCAGTATGTTGGCTACATGGGTGGCATGGGCCGTCTCGTCTCCCGCCGCATCGTCCCCGACAGGCATCTCCCAGCGGGCTATAGCCTCGGGAGTAGTGGCGCTCATTATACGGTTGCGGCGTATGTCGAAGTCATATACTGATATGACGCGGTCCTTAAACGCGATGTGATGCGGGTCGAATCCGGTGTCGGAAAACCCTACCACCACTCCCCTCCCGTCGTAGCCCATCGGGAGGTCGCGGCCGGCCTGAACCTCATCGACCCTGCCGAAAGGGCGGGCGCGGTCGAGCGCGCTGTTGATTAGTCCCTCGGCCTGGATATTCAGCACCCCGGCGATGTCGAGCGCGGCGTCGATACTATCGCGCGGCACCGCCGTCAGAAGCAGATCGCCGCGGCGATGATACACCACCACGCCTATCTCCTCAAGCGACTTCACCGCCTCGTCGTCGGCCACCTGCATGATAAGGGCGTAAAAAGGATACTTCTCCTCCTCAGTCTCGCCTGCCGATTCACCCTCAGAGCGCGAGTGGCAATCGGGCAACCTGAGGCGCAGCCGCGACATATTATCGAGCTGCGCGACGGCGAGCATCGGGAGCAGCAAAAGCAGTATATTGACAAAAATTCTTCTCATAAGTATGTGTCGAAATTTGCGCATAATGTGCGTCAAATATATGCAACAATTTGATATTTTCCCTAAATTCGCGTAATATTACAAACATTTTTAACACCATGAAACGATTTTTTGCCCCTATTCTCATCATTTTCGCGGCGCTTTGCGGTTTCGCGGGTAACTATCCCGACCGCAGCGACGGCCTATGGGTCACTGTCCCTGATCATGCCGACTGGATATATCAGTGCGGCCAGCCAGCCACTATCGACATCCAATTCTACGAGTACGGTATCCCCGCCGACGGCCTCGAAGTGGAGTATGAAATCGCCGACGACCTCATGAAGGCCGACAAGAGCGGCAAACTGACGCTCAAAAACGGGCGCGCGAGCCTCAATATCGGCACCATGAAGAAGCCCGGCTTCCGCGACCTTCGCCTTAAGACCTCTATCGGCGGACGTAAATTCGCCCACCACGTTAAAGTAGGTTTCTCTCCCGAGAAAATCGAGCCTTACACCAAACTCCCCAAAGATTTCAACGAATTCTGGGACGCGAACAAGGCCGAGCTCGCCAAAACGCCCCTCAAATACGAAATCACCCCGGTGGAGAAATACTCTACCGACAAGGTGAAAACCTATCTCGTGAAACTCTACCTCAACTCTCAGAAACAGTCGGTCTACGGCTACCTGATGATTCCCGCCGACGCCAAGCCGGGCAGCTGCCCCGCGGTGATATGCCCTCCCGGAGCCGGCATCAAGACCATTAAGAATATCGAGAACCAACNNGAATACGCCAACANCNGCTTCATNCGNTTCGCCACCGAGATCCATGGCCTCAACNCTGAGCTTACCGACGAGCAGTTTGACGAGATAAGCCGCGCCTTCAACGGCCGCGAGAACGGCTACCTAAGCAACAATCTCGACGACCGCGACAACTACTACATGAAGCGCGTATATCTCTCGCTCATTCGCTCGGTCGACTTCCTGAGCCAGCTCCCCGAGTGGGATGGCCGCAATATGGTGATACAAGGCGGCAGCCAGGGGGGCGCTCTCTCGATTGTCGGAGCCGCGCTCGACCCCCGCATCACCCTCTGCGTGGCCAATCACCCCGCACTCGCCGACATGGCTCGGTTCCGCATCAACGAAGCCGACGGCTACCCCCACTTCTCGCGCACCGAGGGGATGGACACCGACGATAAAGTCGCCACGATGGCCTATTACGACGTGGTCAACTTCGCCCGCAACCTGAAAACGCCCCTCTACATGACCTGGGGCTACAACGACGACACATGCCCTCCGACGACAAGCTACGCCGTTTGGAACGTCGTCACCGCGCCCAAAGAGTCGCTCCTCACCCCTATCAACGAGCACTGGACCTCAAAGATGACCAATACCGACCAAATCCGCTGGATCAAGGCGCATCTCAAATAACAGACCACGCATCGCATAGCTACAGGAGCCGCGGACAGCAAAATCCGCGGCTCCTGCTGTTTTATGGGACAGGCTCTTAGTACTGCTCCGAGGCGTTGGGGAAATCCTGAGATTTCACGTCGTCGATGTAGCCCTTGACAGCCTCGTCGATGACAGTGGCGAGATCGGCGTATCGACGCAGGAATTTGGGCGAAAAGCCCTTGTTAATGCCGAGCATATCGTGCATGACGAGCACCTGGCCGTCGACACCGCCCCCGGCGCCTATGCCGATGATAGGTATTGAAACAGTCTCGGCCACTCTCTTGGCGAGATCGGCGGGTATTTTCTCGAGCACAATGGCGAAGCACCCTATCTCCTCAAGCATTTTGGCGTCGTTGATAAGCTGATTAGCCTCAGCTTCTTCTTTGGCGCGCACGNNATAGGTGCNAAACTTGTTGATCGNCTGANGAGTGAGGCCGAGNTGACCCNTCACCGGGATACCCGCGCNCANTNTTCGCTNGATTGNTTCGCGCACTTCCGATCCACCCTCGATTTTAACCGCCTCGGCGTGCGACTCCTTCATGATACGTATAGCCGAAGCGAGCGCCTCTTTAGAGTTGCCCTGATACGTGCCGAACGGCATATCCACCACCACCAGCGCGCGGTTGACACCTTTAACCACACTCTTAGCGTGATAAATCATCTGGTCGAGGGTCATCGGGAGGGTGGTGACGTTACCGGCCATCACGTTAGAGGCCGAGTCGCCCACGAGAATCACGTCGATGCCGGCGCCGTCGATGAGTTTTGCCATTGAGAAGTCATAGGCCGTGAGCATTGCTATCTTTTCGTTGCGGCGCTTCATTTCGCTAAGGCGCAGCGTGGTGACTTTGCGCTGATTATCAGTTGTGTTTGTTGACATTTCTGTGTTGATAAATTGAGGTTTATGGGCGCGAAGTTACTAAATGTCGGCTTATTTTGCTATTTTTGCCCTAAAATTATAGCCAAAGATGCTTTATTACGATATACATAAAGAGGTTGAAGCGTTTTCAACCCACAAAACCGACGCACTCGACTTTGAGGTTACTCTGCCTGACTATCAGGCACATTCGACCGAAGTGGCCGTAGTGCCCCGCGAGGCCATGGATACCTACGGGCGCGACGCGCTCGTCACCGACATGCCGGGGCTGCGTATCGGGGTGAAGACAGCCGATTGCGTCCCCATTCTGCTCTACGACCCGACGCGCAAAGCCGCGGCCGCGATCCATTCGGGCTGGAAAGGGACTCTCGCCAATATCTGCGCGGCGACCGTGGAGAAGATGACCGCTGAATACGGCACTCGCCCCGCCGACCTCGTCGCCCTCATCGGCCCTTGCATCCACCAGGCTGCCTTCGAGGTGGGCGACGAGTTATACGACAAATTCGCCGCGGCCGGCTACGGCAACTTCGCCGCCCGTATGCCCCGGTTTGGCGTCCGCGAGGGAGTGAAGTGGCATCTCGACCTCCCCGGCATCTGCCGCGAGCAGCTGCGTCAACTCGGGGTAGGCGCGATAGAGACCCGCGAGGAGTGCACCTACACGCTCCACGACAGCTTCTACTCCGCGCGCCGTCTCGGCCCCGACTTCGGCTCTCAGCGTATCATCACGTGCATACGAATCCTGTGAACGACGCCGCTCCGGGCTATCTTGGCACAGGCAGGGTAAAAAATTTGTTTTTTACCAAAATATTATTGTATATTCGCGGTAAATAAACAACGACCACCATGCATAAACATGACAGCAAAGCTGTTGCCGGGCGCATAAAATATCTGCTCGACGACAAGCTTACCAATCTCAATCAAGGGCAGCTCGCCAAGCAACTCGGCATCGACCCCTCCAACCTATCGAAATACATCAACGGACGACTCGAAATAAGCAACTCGCTAATCAACAAGTTCGTGGTGGAGCTGGNCATATCCAAAGACTGGCTGACCGAGGGCACGGGCCTGCCGNTCNCCAAGCCGTCACACGCCAAAATCATCACCCCCGACGACATCTCCCCGNCAAANCCCGCACGCGGGGTGCCCGTCTACGACGTCGACGTCACAGCCGGGCGCAGCCCCTTGGAGCGGCTTCTCACCGAAGACCGCATCACAGGTTATATCGACATGCCGCGCATCAACCCGGAGTCAATCATAGTNAGAGTTTCGGGCGACTCTATGGAGCCCAAAATCATCGACNGAGNCTTCATCGCGGTCCGGCCGATCAANTNGACCACCANCATATTCTGGGGACAAATCTNCGNCATCGTCATGGAGGAATACCGCATGGTGAAATATCTGCGCCGCGACCCCAACGACAAGTCAATGGTAATATTACACAGCGCGAATCCCGCCTACGACGATATGGACGTGGCGCGCGACGACATCCAAGCCCTGTTTCTGGTGGAGTCGATATTAAATTTTAAAAATTTGTGCTGATAAATACTTATAAATTGCGATAAATCACTAACTTTGTGGGTTTAGTAGGATTTTAAGCAGCGTTTAAAGCCACAATTATCACATAATCGGGCATCGGTATGCCCTCTCTCCGCAATTAATTCTAAATCCATAATTACTCAAATGAAAACTGCCAAATCACTAATTCTCTCTCTATGTTTGCCGTTGGCGGGCAATCTATTCGCTCTTGACATATCGACCTCTGCCGGCTATCTGGGCACGACTATGAGACAAAGCGACTACTCGACCACAACCCTCAAGGTCACCGGAACTCTCAATGCCGCCGACTTCGACTTCATCAANAGCAACCTGAANAATCTTACCGACCTCGACCTCAAAGGTGCGACTATCGCGGCCTATTCAGGCGAAGGGGTGCTGACAGGCGGCACCGAATACGACGCCAACGAGCTCCCCCCCTACGCTCTAATGGGTCTGCCGCTACAGAACGTCGAACTCCCCGAGTCGCTCACAAGCATCGGCGAGGGGGCGCTCGCTTCCACCTCCATCACCCGGATAACGCTTCCCGACCGACTCGCGAACATCGGCTCACACGCCTTCTCGGCGTGCGCCCGGCTGAAGAGTGTCGTCATACCGGCCTCAGTCACCTCCATTGGCGACGCTGTATTCGCCGACTGTAAAGCCCTCACCGCGGCCAACCTCGGCTCGCTCAAAACGATCGCCCCCCGCACTTTCGACGGATGCGCGGCTCTCACCGACGTGACCCTCTCGGCGGCGGCCGATAAAATAGGCCAGGCCGCCTTCCGCTCGACAACATCGATGGCCAGCTTCAGCTTCCCCGCTTCGCTCCAGACCATAGAGCCCGAGGCGTTCTACCAATCGGGCATATCGACAGTCGACCTTAGCCCCTGCAACTCGCTCAGCTCAATAGGAGACTTCGCTTTCGCCAAATGCGGCGCGCTTACCGAAGTGGTTTTCGCCAAAAACGCGAAACTCGGCCAGGGCGTATTTTTCGACGACAGCTCGCTCACTACCTTCGCGCTCCCGTCGGCTCTCGGCGTGATTCCGGAATTCACCTTCAAGGGCGCTTCGGCCATAAACCCCGGCTCAGTGTTAGGCAACGGGCTAATCGAAGTGCGCGACTACGCGCTGACAGGCTGGAGCCATATATCAGAACTGTCTCTGCCTGAGTCGCTCGAATACATAGGCGACAACGCCATGGAGGGATGGACATCGCTCAGCACTCTCGACGTAAGCGAGATACGCAATGTGCCAGAGCTTGGCCAAAGCGTGTGGGAAAACGTTGATCAGCCCGGGGTGACCCTCTCCGTTCACCCCGACGACGTTGACCTCTACACCGCGGCCGACCAGTGGAACAAATTCAATATCAAGGCAAAGAAACTCGACAACATCANCGACACCGCCGCTCCGGGCNACGAGAANANCGNNANCGAGATNGCATATCGCGACAACACCATCTCCATAACCTCAACCGGGGAGAAAATCGCCAATGTCGTAATCTACGACCTCGACGGTCGCCGCCGATATGCCAAACCTGTCGACACACAGCGCATCGACATTTCCACCAAAGAATGGAACTCGGTGGTAGTAGCCGCCAAAGTGACACTCGCCAACGGCGCATCAACCTCATTCAAGGTGCAAGTGGCGAAATAGACAAGCTCTTATCATGGGAAAAAACAAGCTAAAGAAATTCAAGGATATGGAGACGATCGATTTCGTGTTTCAATATCCGTTCGCCCGACTTCAACAACAACCCTTTCCGCTCAAAGGCAAATGGCGCGAGCACTTCGGCAACGATAATCCGATTGTGCTGGAGCTGGGGTGCGGCAAAGGAGAATACGCCGTAGGCATGGCCCGACATTTTCCCGACAAAAACTTCATAGGGCTCGACATAAAAGGCGCGCGAATGTGGACCGGCGCCACGCAGGCCAGGGCCGACGGGCTACAAAACGTGGCGTTTCTGCGCACCAACATAGAGCTCATCGCCGAATTCTTTGAGCCTGGCGAGGTGAGCGAGATATGGATCACATTCCCCGACCCTCAGATGAAAAAAGAGCGCAAACGCTTAGTGTCGACCACCTTTCTCAACCTCTACCGCAAGGTGCTGAAACCCGACGGCCTCGTGCATTTAAAGACCGACAGCCCGTTTCTCTACACCTATGCTCACTATCTCGCCATCGAGAACGGGATGAAAGTGGAAATCGACACCGACGACCTCTACGAAGGGGTGCCGACCGCGGCCTCAAGCGACCAGCCCGGGCTACAACGCCCCCGCATCGTGGCCGTGGAGGTAAAGCCCACATCGCGCTTCGGAATCGAGAAAATCAACCGCGACATCCTCGACATAAAGACCTACTACGAGCAGCAGTGGCTCGCCCGCGGGCTCTCGATAAAATACATCTGCTTCCGCCTCGACGCCGACACTCCGCTCCGAGAGCCGGAGGCAGAGATACCGCTCGACACCTACCGGTCATTCTCGCGCGGTGAGCTGCAGACCGTGGAGAAAGCGTAACCCATTAACCGAAATCCACATAGTCAAACCATTAACCCTTCATAACCATGACCTTATATCCGGCACTCATACTCGACGCGCTCAAGAACGTGCGCTATCCCGGCAACGGCAAGAATATTGTCGAGGCTGAGATGGTGGAGGACGATATTCGCATCGACGGCAACAAAGTCAGCTTCTCGCTGATTTTCGACCGACCGACCGACCCATTCATCAAATCACTCACCAAATCGGCCGAAGCAGCCCTTAAACACTACATTTCGCCCGAAGTCGAACCCACCATTTCCACCAAAACGCGCGTCCAGGCCCCGCAACCGGCCGCGAAGCCCCTCGCTCAGGTGAAGAATATAATCGGCATATCGTCGGGCAAAGGGGGCGTAGGCAAGTCGACCGTAGCAGCCAATCTGGCCGTGGCCCTCGCCCGCGAGGGGTATAAGGTAGGCCTTCTCGACGCCGATATTTTCGGTCCGTCGATGCCTAAAATGTTCGGCATAGAGGATGAGGAAATCTATATGCACAAGGTAGACGGCCGCGAGCTTATCATACCCGCCGAACGCTACGGCGTGAAGCTGCTTTCGATAGGCTTCCTCGTAGACAAGAACGCCGCCGTGCTATGGCGCGGCAGCATGGCCTCAAATGCGCTCAAGCAGCTTATCACCGACGCCGACTGGGGCGAACTCGACTATTTTCTCATCGATATGCCCCCCGGTACATCCGACATTCACCTCACCCTCGTCCAGACTCTCGCCATGACAGGCGCCGTGATCGTCACCACCCCTCAGCAGGTTGCTCTCGCCGACGCCCGCAAAGGCATCTCAATGTTCATGGGCGATAAGGTCAATGTGCCTATTCTCGGCCTCATCGAGAACATGGCCTTCTTCACCCCTGAGAAGCATCCCGACGAGCGTTACTACATATTCGGTCACGAAGGGGGCGTTGAATTAGCGCGCGAGCTGGGAGTAAAGCTTCTGGGCCAGATACCTATAGTGGGCAGCATCTGCGAGCACGCCGACAACGGCTCTCCAGTGGCTTTGGAGGACTCGATTTCGGGCATGGCATTCATTCACGCCGCCCGCGAGCTCATAGAGGCAGTCGACGACCGCAACGCCAATCTCCCACCGACACAGAAAGTCAACGTGAAATAACCTACGGCATCAACATGAAAATCATTATAATCAACGGCCCCAACCTCAATCTGCTCGGAACCCGCGAGCCGGGCATCTACGGCAACACCTCTATGGAAAGCTGCCTCGAAGAGCTTCGCCAGAGATACCCCGACACGGATATACGATACTTCCAGAGCAACCATGAGGGGGATATAATCGACTGTATTCAAAACAACGGATTCGACGAGGAGCTAAGCGGCATTGTGCTCAACGCCGGGGCATATACCCACACGTCGCTCGCCATTGCCGACGCTATCAGGGCAATCTCCGCGCCGGTGGTGGAAGTGCATATATCCAACGTTCATTCGCGCGAGGAAATACGCCACCGCTCGCTTATATCCCCCGCCTGCAAAGGGGTGATAGCCGGATTTGGAATGGACTCGTATCGTCTTGGAGTCGAATCACTTATACATAAATAAGCCGTGGAAAACGATCTCGAGAATTACATCACAGCCCATATCGACCCGGAGCCCGAGAATCTCCACAGGCTATATCGCCGCGTCAATATAGAGCTTCTGTACTCGCGGATGTGCTCCGGCCATATCCAGGGCCGACTGCTGAAGATGCTCACCCGGATGCAACGTCCGCGGCGAGTGCTCGAAATAGGCACTTACGCCGGATACTCGGCCCTATGCATCGCCGAGGGGCTCGCCGACGACACCTGCAAAGTAGTCACGATCGAGATTGAGGACGAAATGGAGGATTTCATCAGGCGACAGCTTGCCGACTCACCCTACGGCAAGAGAGTGGAGCTGCTTATAGGCGACGCCATGCGGCTTATCCCCGCGCTCGACGAGGACTGGGATATGGTCTACATCGACGCCAACAAACGCTATTATATCGAATACTACAATATGCTGGTCGACAAGCTACGCAGCGGGGCGCTGATAATAGCCGACAACACCCTCTGGGACGGCAAAGTGCTCGATCTGCAGGCCAACCGCGACAGTCAGACCCTCGGTATCGCCGCCTTCAACGACATGGTCGCGGCTGACCCGAGAGTAGAGAAAGTAATCATACCCCTGCGCGACGGGCTTACCTTGATCAGAAAGGTGTGATACACCGCTNNCGTANNCAAATAAATCGTTTCAAATTTATGATAAAGAATCTCATGTTTGNCCTCGGAGGGGTCANTATGGACATTAAGCNCGAACGCGCCGTCGAAGCCCTCAAAGAAATAGGACTGGCCAACGCCGACGAAATGCTCGGAGACTTCGGCCAAAAGGGCGCATTCTTAGCCCTCGAACGAGGCGAAATCACTCCCGCCGAATTCCGCGCGGAAATACGCCGGGAAATCAAGGGGGAAGTGACCGACGAGCAAATCGACAACGCCTTCACCAAATTTCTCATCGGCATACCGACGGAGCGCCTGCGCCAACTCGACGAGCTGAAGAAACGCTATAACATCTATCTGCTGTCGAACACCAACGCTATAATGTGGTATAAGACCATTCTCGACGAATTTAAGAAAGACGGCAAAAACATAATAGACTATTTCGACGACCTCGTAGCCTCGTTCGACGTAAGGGCCTACAAACCCGATGCCGAAATATTCATTAAAGCCGCCGAAAAATTCCGCATACGCCCGGAGGAAACCATATTTTTCGACGACTCGGCGGCCAACGTGGAGGCGGCCCGGCGGCTCGGATTCAAAGGCGCCCACGTCAACGACATCGAGCTCCCCTTCAGCCACTACATCTCAACAGCCAAATAGAGAACTATCGACGCGACAAATGCGTTATAAACATGAGGGAACGACCCCTAACTCAAAACGCTATCAGACATGAAACGCTTCAGCTACATCCTTATCGCATTGGCGGCCTTGATAATAACCGCCTGCAACGACGACCCCAAACTCACATTCTACGACTATTCAGGCACATATTCGCTCAACGACGACCGCTCGCTCGACATTACGCTCGACGGCTTCACGCTGACCGAGAAAGGCTCTAAGACAGAATTCAGCTGGAACGAAGGCTCACTGGCCACGCTCACGCTTCATCAGACCATTCCCGGCATGGGCACAGTCACAGTAGGGGGCATCGTGGTGACGCCGCTCGACAACGGCGCCGGCATAGCCTTTGAAGGTGAATTCGCCAAATCAGAGACCGAGAAAATCGTGTTCAAGGGCACAATCATAAACCTTAAAATGACCCTNGATANACAGACATCNTNCCGATCACTCCAACTGAGTAAGCGATCGTCGCGTCAGACCGTAACTACGATTTTTCCGATCTGGCTCCGCTTTTCGGCCAATTCGTGCACCTTAGCCATCTCGTCGAGTGGGTATTTTGCCGCTATGACAGGATGTATATGGCCTCTTTCAATCAAGTCAAGCATATCATCAATCTGCCGCCGCGTAGGATTGTTGCTATAGAATCCCGTCAGATACACCCCCGACGGGATTTCCTTTATAGGATCGAAATCGTTAAGCGCGAACTTATTGCCCAACAGCCCTGTATGGCACACTACGCCATGGCAGGCCGTCAGACGCAACGATTCGCGCAGAGTAGCTGCACCAATCAGCTCAAGCACCTTGTCGGCGCCATGAGGGAACTCGCTCAGGAAACGGCCTCTGAAATCATCTCCTTCGAGCACTACCGCATCGACTCCAACGCCGCGAAGCGCATCGGCCTTATGCTCCCTGCGCGTTGTCGCGATAACAGTCGCTCCCATAGCCTTACCGAGTTGTATGGCGGCAAGCCCGACAGTGGAAGTGCCTCCCCTTATCAGTAGCGTCTCGCCCCTCTTTAACCGCAGCGAAAGCGATAGAGAGCCGTAGGCCGTATAATATGTCTCGGGGATAGCGGCGAGCTCATCCCAAGGGAGCGACGAATTCACGGCGAAAACGTGGCTTGCGGGCATTAGCACATACTCGGCGTAGCTCCCGTCGAAGCTTCGCCCCATTCCGCCCATGAGCGCCATCACGCGCTGGCCATTGACGAATCGCGTGTCAGACTTATCGACAATCTCCCCGACACATTCGATGCCGGGTATAATCGGGGTGTGAATGTAAGGTCGGTCGGCCTCAAACTGGCGCAACAACACCTCAGAGTGATTTATTCCGAACGCCCTGACGCGGATAAGCACCCACCCTGGCTTCACTTCGGGAACCGGAACATCGGTCACGCGGAGCTCCGATGCCTCGCAGGCCTTTTCTATAACAATCGCTTTCATATTTCTTTCCAACATTGGGGATCTGGGGCGTAAAACGAACGATGATAGCCATAAGCCACCGCAGGGCACCCGCGGCAGAATCTCAGGAGCTCACATTTAGAGCATTTTTCAAACTTGTCATACTCTCTGTATGCTTCCATCTCTTTTCCTCGCCATATCTCGTCGATAGGCTTACGGAAAAGGTTGCCAACGACGCTGTCGAAACGCCGGCAAGCCATGACATCACCTGTCGGCTGTATGGTGAAATGACAGTCGCCGCAGTGACAGCCGTCGTATATCGCGTCGGGATTACTGTCATCGGGTATCTTAAACAGCCCTTTTTCGTAAAGAAACAGCGTCCAAAGATGATCTTTAAGGTTGAAAACGGTGCCGGAATCCTTATGCTCCTCAAATTTTTTCCATATAGTGCCAAGAAATTCCCTGTATTCCGCCGGGGAGATGTGGGTCGATTTCTCGTCAGAGGTAGGACAATAGCGACCGAAAGCGAACACATCCACCCGCTTTTCAACCGCGAGGTCGACAATACTGGGTATCTCGCGTATATTAGTGCCTGAAACGGTGGTCATGACGGCCACCCTGATTCCGTTTCGACGGAGCACGCCGATTTTCTCTATCGTCGCGTCGAATGACCCCGGCCTGCGAATGGAGTCGTGGGTCTGACGCATGCCGTCAAGAGAGAGCTGGTATTTCTGGCATCCCCGCTCCTTGAGCTTCCGGCACACCTGATCGGTGATATGAAAAGGGTTGCCGAGGATAGTGAACGGAATCTCGCGCGCCTTCACCAGGTCGAGAATCTTCCAAAAATCGCGGTGGAGTATCGGATCGCCGCCTGTGATATAAAAATACGGCAGTCTGCCCATCTTACGGCACATATCAACGCACTGCCCTATCACCCTCTCGGCCTTTTCGAGCGGCATCTCGATAAGGCGGGGATGCCCCTCGGAGAAGATATAACAATGGTCGCAGCGCTGATCGCAGCTGTCGGTTATATGCCATTGAAACGCGAAATATTCCATTATCGTCACATTAAAAAATCANNTCNAACGCGACGTCGCCATCGGGCGTCGCATTGGNGAAAACCGGGATTTGTAGCCGAGCTTATTTATCGCCTGCGCCACAAGCCGAGCCGCAAGCAGCGGGTTTGGGTTGGGGCTTTTCGTCGCCGGCTCCACAGGCCGAGCCGCAAGCGCCAGAGGGCTTCTCAGTCTCGGCAGCAGCGCAAAGATAAGACTGCGCAGTGTGCTTTACAGCACCGTTGTTGATACGTTTCATTTTCGCGTTAGTTTTAAAATTAAACATTCTCAAGCAAGTATCGAAACTCACTTAACACACGCAAAATTAGCAATTTAAGCCATACGGCGCAAGTAGGGATTATTTACATACCAAGTAACCTTTTTATCGCTTTTGCTGAAAAACAAGTCTTTATAAAGATATAAAAAAACAAAATATTAGCGCATAGACCTGAAATTTGCGCGGGCGACATATTTGAGCTACCTTTGCGCCTAAAGCTGATGATTTTTTATGCGGAAAAAGGAATTACTTAACTCTATTATCGAGATATGCCCGGTGCGCAACGTAGTGGCCCGTTTCGGCAACAAATGGGCGCTGCTCGTTCTCCTCGTCATCAGCGAGAACGAGCCGATACGCTACAACGAGCTTGGCCGCAAAATACCCGACATATCGTCGAGAGTGCTTTCAGCCACGCTGCGCACCCTCGAAGCCGACGGCCTTGTCAACCGCAAGCTCTACAACGAAGTTCCGGCGAGAGTAGAGTATTCGCTCACCGAAATAGGCCGCTCGCTGATACCGATAATCCTTGATCTGACCGAATGGGCCCAAAACAACATGAAAACGATCATCGCTCACCGAAAAAACTGCGAGGGCCAGGAATAGCATGACGCGTCACGCGTCAATCACTTCTTGCTGAAAAGCGACAGAATCCAGAGCAAAACAACGGCTCCGAGGACCGATGTGATCAGGCTACCGATAAGGCTGCTAGTCTTGAAACCCAATATACTGATGATCACGCCGCCGAGTATGCCGCCGACCACGCCTATCACTATGTTAATCCAAATGCCGTAACCACGGCCGCGGGTAAGCTGCCCGGCGAGATAACCGGCGCAAGCCCCGATTAGGATATAAAGGATGAAGCTCCACATGATTGTAATGTTTTAAAGATTGATAATCCTGACGGCGGGAGAGGTCGGGGAACCGACACCCGGCGCGCCGCCTTATATCGTTAAAACACGCTCAGGAGTAAATATGTTTTGAGGCCACCCTAACCGAGGGCAAGCGCCAAGGCCGTTTTAAGCCGTTTTAAAGCGAGGCGACGCGGGCGGGCTAAGTTCTGCGGCGACCGGGCGAAACCGCGACAGCGGCCATTTAAATCGCCACTACGGCCTTTCTCCGACGTAATTTCGGCAAAAGAGGGGCTAAAGAATGGAAAAATGGGTCAAATTAGTGAAAATCGAGGGCAGAAATCATGCGAAATCAATCTTTTTTTGGCAATCGGGAGAGATATTTCGGATTTTAACGCTATATTCGCGATATTAGCAAATAGTAAACAGATTTACCTGAATTCATTGAAACGAATGTCAACCATGAAGAAATTCCTCGCCACCGCGGCAATAGCTTTTGCCCTCCTGCTTGCAGGCTGTAAGTCGACCGACTCTCAAAAGGAGCCCACACTCTCAGAGTCGCAAGTTGAGAATGTCACCTCGATAGTTGAAAAGTTTAAGGCCAAACTGCCTCTCGACAAGGGGCTGACGATGCTTACCGACGTTACCTTCGCCAACGACACGCTGACTTTCAAGAATGTATATAAAGCCGAATTCGGAGGCAAACCGATTGACTGCACCCCGGCGGTTATAGAAAAAGACCGCGAGGCCAACCGCGAGGCGAATTTCCAGAGCCTGCGCAGCCAGCGCGCTCTCGAAAGCCTCATACGCAGCGGCATGGTGGTGGTGTTCAACTACTACAATCCCGAGGGTGAATTGCTTTTAAGCCAACCGTTCACCGCAGCCGATTTCGCCAACAATCCTCTCCAATCGCCCGACAGCAAGGACGACCAGTCGACCGACCAGTTAGAGGCCGAGGTGGAGAATTCAGAGCCGTAACCCCTCCGCCGCCGAGCATAGAAAACATAGACTGCGGATTCGCGCGATTTTCATGCAATGATTGAAAACGACGCGAATCCGCAGTCTGTTTTTTTTCACATCTCTACTTAGAGGGGTCGAGGGTAAGGATTGACGAGAGGAGGTTGTGGGCGTCGGTGACCGTCTTGACATCGCCGATCACGAAGCTGCGGCGACCGTTGCGTTCGCGGATTTGGGTGCGCAGAGGATTGTTTTGCAGGAACGTCAATATACGCCCGAACATAGCCGATTGATAGTACGCTTTGTTGCTGTCGTCGACGAAATAGATATACATGTCACCCCCTTTTAGGGCAACCTTCTCTATGCCGAGACGCCGGGCCGCCCTTCGGAGCATAGGTATCTGGAGCAGCTCCTGTGCCACGGGGGGCACGGGACCGAACCGGTCGCGCAGACGAGCCGTGAACGCGGCCAGATCCTCGCGCCGCTCTATGGCGTCGAGTTCGCGGTAAAGATTGATGCGCTCGCTCTCCTGCGGCACGTAATCGGCCGGGAGAAGGAGTTCAAGGTCGCTCTCTATGACGCAGTCGGTGACGAATTCGCCGGCGGTGTCGATAGTGTTCTCCGCCGTAAAGGTGTCGGCAAACTCTTCAGTGGTAAGCTCGGTTACGGCCTCTTTAAGTATCTTCTGATACGTTTCGTAGCCCAGGTCGGCGATAAAGCCGCTTTGCTCGGCTCCGAGCAGATTGCCCGCCCCGCGAATGTCGAGATCCTGCATGGCGATATGTATTCCAGAGCCGAGGTCGGAGAAGCTTTCGATCGCCTGCAGGCGGCGGCGAGCGACGGGAGTGAGGGGCACCCCGGCGGGAACCATAAGATAGCAGAACGCCTTACGATTGGATCGGCCGACACGTCCGCGAAGCTGATGCAGCTCGCTCAGGCCGAAATTCTGCGCGTTGTTGACGATGATGGTGTTGACGTTNGGCATNTCNATNCCGCTCTCNATGATNGTNGTGGAGAGGAGNANNTCGTAATCGTGGTTGGCGAAATCGATGATAGCCTGCTCAAGCTTCTCAGGGGGCATCTGGCCATGGGCCACAAGGACGCGGGCATCGGGAATAAGGCGAGCGAGCATCTGACGAAGCGTTTCCAGCCCCTCGATGCGGTTATTGACGATGAATACCTGGCCGTTGCGCGAAATCTCGAAATTGACCGCTTCGGCAAGCACTTCGTCGGTAAGCGTGTCGACCGACGTGAGTATAGGATAGCGATTGGGCGGGGGCGTCTGGATCGCAGACAGGTCGCGCGCGCCCATCAGCGAGAACTGGAGGGTGCGGGGTATCGGTGTCGCGGACATGGTCAGCGTGTCGACATTAACTTTCATCTGCTTCAATTTCTCTTTGACCGCTACGCCGAACTTTTGTTCCTCGTCGATGATTAGCAAACCTAAATCCTTGAATTTCACACTTTTACCTATAATCTTGTGTGTGCCGATCAAGATGTCGATTTTGCCGGCTTCGAGGTCGGCCAATATCTCTTTCACCTGCTTGGCAGTGCGTGCGCGCGAAAGGTACTCCACCCTTACCGGGTAGTCTTTAAGACGCTGAGAGAAAGTGATATAATGCTGATAGGCAAGCACGGTTGTAGGCACAAGGACTGCAACCTGCTTACTGTCGGTAGCGGCTTTGAAGGCAGCACGTATCGCAACCTCGGTTTTGCCGAAACCGACGTCGCCGCATATCAGGCGATCCATCGGGCGAGAGCTTTCCATATCCTTTTTCACGGCGGCGGTGGCGGTCACCTGGTCGGGGGTGTCCTCGTAGATAAACGACGCCTCAAGCTCGCGCTGAAGGTAGCTGTCGGGAGAGAAGCTGAAGCCGGGCTTATCTTTTCGGGCGGCGTAAAGGCGGATAAGGTCCCGGGCAATATCCTTGAGTTTCGACTTGGTTTTCTCCTTGATTTTATTCCAAGCGCCGGTTCCGAGCTTATTGAGCTGAGGCTCTACACCCTCCTTTCCGCGGTATTTCGAGAGCTTATGGAGCGAATGTATTGAGACGAAAATGAAATCGTTGTTTTTGTAGATGAGCTTGATCATCTCTTGCGGATGTCCGTTGACCGACGTGCGCAGCAGGCCACCGAACTTGCCTATGCCGTGGTCGACATGGACGATATAGTCGCCTGTCTCGATCGACGAAAGCTCCTTCAACGATAAAGCCAATTTGCCGGAGCGCGCNNGGTCNCTCTTGAGGTTATATTTGTGGAAGCGGTCGAATATCTGATNATCGGTAAAAACACATCGTTTTGCCNTATGGTCGACGAAGCCNTCGTGGAGCGTATTGTCGACAGCGATGAACGAGAAATTATCGCCGCGGTCGGCGAAGATAGCTTTAAGGCGGTCGAACTGCCGCGACGAATCGCTGAGGATATAGATAGAATAACCGTCGGATACAAACTTTGAGAACGACTCAGAAATCAGGTCGAAATTTTTGTGGAAGATACCCTGCGGCGAGCAATCGAAATCGAGTGTCGGCGCATCGGCGAAATCTCCCTGCTTAGCGGCTGTGAAAGCTATTTTCCAGAAAGAGTCGAATCGAGCGGCGAAGTCTTCGGCATCGACCACGTTTTTCAACGCGTCTTTGTCGCCCTCGTCGGCCAAAAGCGCGTTCTTGGAGAATGTTTCCTGCGAGATTTCTTTTACCCTACCGAGCACAATGCGAGGAGAGCGCACGGCTATGAGCGTGTCGTCGCCGATAAATTCGAGTAACGATACTCCGCGGGTGTCGCTCGCGACATTCGACGACACCAACGCCTCAGAGAGCTTGTCGCGCGAAAGCTGGGTTTCGATGTCAAAGGTGCGAATGGAGTCAATTTCGTCGCCGAAGAAGTCAATACGGTAAGGTAGCTCGTAATTGTAGCCGAATATATCGAGGATTGAGCCGCGGATAGAGAAATTGCCTGGCTCATAAACATAGTCGACCTGAGAAAAACCGTTGTCGAGGAGCCATTTTCTCGCTTGAGTCATATCCGTTTCCTCGCCGACTGCAAATCTGAACGTCGAACTATCGACACTATCACGCGAGGCGACACGCTCGGCCAATCCCTCAGGCGAGGCGACTACGAAACGGAGACTTTTGTCGGCATACCACTTCGAGAGCGATTCGGTGCGCAGTATCTCGGAAGGGGCGTCAATTTTTCCGAATTTGATGTCGCGCTTATACGCCGACGGGAAAAAGCCAACGCTCCCCTCTCCTACCAGTCGGGTAAGGTCGTGATACAAGTATCCGGCATCGTCGGGCGAATCGCCAATAACAAGGATTGGGGCTTTTTGTCTCGGTAAAGAACACAACATCATTGCCACCGACGACCCTGCCAAGCCGGTGAAATTAAATTCTCTGGCCGACTTGTCTATCAACAAACCTGATATTGCCGACTTCATTGCGGCTCCGGCAAAACCGTTCAATAATTCAGCTACATTCATTTGCAATCAAAAATATCCGCGATAAGCATCATACACTCATAAGTGGAGCGCAAAAAATGCGCCCCACTTCAAATTATATTTACGCTTTGCTTCGTATCCCGGCTGGGACACGCGCTAATGATTAATACTTAATCAGCGAGGAAACCTCTACCCCCTCGGGCATCTTATCACGGCCATTGAGAGCTTCAAGCTCAATAATGAAGTTGATATAGATTTTTTTAGGATTCATGCTCTTGACCAATTCGTAGGCAGCGCGCATAGTGCCACCCGTAGCAAGAACATCATCATGGAGCACAACTACGTCGTCGGGGCCAATCGCATCGCGATGTATCTCGATAACGTCTTTGCCGTATTCCTTGTCATACTCCGCGCGTATCGTATCAGCAGGCAATTTGCCGGGCTTGCGCACAGGCACGAAACCTGCGCCGAGCTCGAAAGCAAGGATCGAGCCGCCAATAAAACCGCGCGATTCGATACCCACAACTTTGGTCACACCCTTGTCTCGGTAAATTTGGGAGAGATCCCACCCTATCACATGAAGAGCGCGGGGATCCTTGAAAGCGGTGGTGAGGTCTTTGAAGAGGACACCCTTCTGAGGAAAATCCATAACATCGCGGACTTTTTTCTTTACATATTCCATAATCGAAATTAATTTGTATGGTTTAAAAAATATATTTGTATTCCGTAATAATTCTATTTTCCGGCCGTATGGTACGACACCTTTTGATTAACCCACCGGGAACTCTCCATTGAAAACTCAGGCAAAAGCTTCGTGGAAACATTCAGAGTAACCGATACGCATTTAGAGAGTTAGCGGCGTTCCACGTGGAACACACACCATGTATCTGCCAACGTCTACCTACCGAGCATGAGCAACAAAATATTGATGTCGGCGGGAGAGACACCAGGGATTCGGGACGCTTGCCCTACGGNCGCAGGGCNAATTTTTNCAAGCTTTTNCCGAGCCTCAGNCGANAGNGCCTTAATCGCNCTATACTCNAATCTGTCGCCCAACTTTAGGCTTTCAAGCCGTCGCGCTTTCTCTGCGAGCAACTTTTCTCTCTGAAGATAGCCCTGATACTTTAGGCTTACTTCTACTGATTGCAATACATCAGAGAAAAGCTTGCCTTGACGCGACTCCAACTCTACCTGATTTATGAAGGAGTCAAACGCAGGGATACCGTCTCGCAATTTGGCGATATTCAAATTCGGGCGCAAAAGCAATTGAAGCAGCCTGCATCCTTGTGAAAGGGGCTGCTCACCTATCGATTCAAGATAAGGATTAATAATCGCAGCCTTTACTGAAAACCCATTGATAAAATCAATAATCTTTGCGCAGGCCTCGTATTTATCGGAGAAGAAATCAAATCGCGTATCGTCAACAAGACCTACAGTCCGGCCAATTGGCGTTAATCGAGCGTCTGCATCATCTTGCCTAAGCAATATTCTATACTCTGCACGCGAGGTAAACATTCGATATGGTTCATCAACTCCTTTAGTGACCAAATCGTCTATAAGCACTCCAATATAAGCCTGATCGCGTCCTAACACAAGCTGATCTTGCGACTCAACTATTCCGGTAGCCGAGATTGAATTTTCCGACAAAGATATATCTATGGCAGTATCCACTGCCTGATTGTCTTGTCCATCAAGAGAAGACGGGAGATTAAAACTCTTTCCCAAGGACTTAAGCGCACTGTTAATACCCGCAATGAGTCCTTGCCCTGCTGCTTCCTCATATCCGGTAGTTCCATTTATCTGACCTGCAAAATAAAGACCACTTACCAGCTTCGTTTCGAGAGTATGCTTCAACTGAGTCGGATCGAAGAAATCATACTCTATAGCATAACCAGGTCGGTAATACTGCGCATTCTTAAAAGCAGGTATCGTAGAAAGAGCCTCAAACTGGATATTGATGGGCAACGATGACGAAAAACCATTTAAATAGTACTCGCAAGTCGTTTCACCCTCCGGTTCAAGAAACAACTGATGCTCGGTTTTGTCGGCAAAAGTAACTATTTTTGTCTCAATGCTTGGACAATACCGCGGCCCAATGCTCTGAATTTGTCCGTTGAAAAGGGGCGAATCGGGAAGTCCGCGGCGAAGCACGTCGTGAGTCTGCTCATTAGTGTAGACCGTGAAACATGGGCGTTGCTTAAGCTCCCTACTTACCGTAGGAAGATACGAAAACTGATGGTAGTCTTCAAACACATCATCATCTCCAAGCTGAACTGTGGATTGGCTAAAATCAACCGTGCGGCCGTCAATTCTGACAGGCGTACCTGTTTTCATTCTATCAGAGGTGAATCCAAGCGAATTTAGAGCATTTGTAATACCTATGGAGGCAGGCTCTGAAACGCGGCCACCTGGTATTTGTGTGCGCCCGATATGCATCAATCCATTGAGGAAAGTGCCATTTGTCAGCACAACTGACTTCGCGAAAAACTCAATATTATCGCGGGTACGAACTCCTTTTATTTGCAATTTTCCGTCGTCGGAAGTATCAGATATGAGGTCAATCACGTCGTCTTGCCACATATAGAGGTTATCGGTATTTTCCAGCGCTTCGCGCCATAACTTGGAGAATACCATACGATCGCACTGCGACCGAGGACTCCACATAGCCGGGCCTTTTGACCTGTTGAGCATACGAAATTGTATAGCGGCGCGATCAGTAATAATACCCATCATACCTCCCAAAGCATCAATCTCGCGCACAATCTGACCTTTCGCAATGCCCCCCACAGCAGGGTTACAGCTCATCTGAGCGATTTTGTTCATATCAATAGTGATAAGCAACGTAGAGGCTCCGAGCTTGGCTGCGGCATGGGCTGCCTCGCATCCGGCATGACCAGCGCCTACCACTATGACATCGTAGTTAAACTTCATATTAATAATAGATATAAGCTGTCACAAGTATTACCCGACACAGGAAATAACCCGCATCAGGCAAACGAAAAAAAGATATTGTATATATCTGATATTCAGATATTTAAATCGTATCAAGCAATTGTAATGCTCTGTTTTCGAGGGCTTCCATTATCTCGCGCTCGCCAGGGCCTTTATCATTGATGCCGCATAAGTGCAAAACGCCGTGGATGATCACTCTATATAGCTCATCGAGATATGTTACATTCTGCAACTCTGAGTTAGAGAGTACAGTGTCGAGGGAAATATACATATCCCCTTCAATATAGCCAGCTGTTGAATAATCAAAGGTAATGATGTCGGTATAGTAATCGTGACTCAGAAACTCATTATTCACTTCGAGTATTCGCTTATCGTCACAAAATATATAATTCAATCTACCGAGACGAAATCCCTCGCTTTTGGCAACCGCTCTAATCCACCGCTCAATTCTCGCCCAATCAAGATCAGGCAATACGACAGATTCGGTCATCCAGGTAATTTTCGACATTCAGCAAATATTTGAATTAGATTACAAAATTAAGAAATTTTCCAAAATTGCAAAAAATAAAAATTTGGGCTTCCTCACTAATGGCAAAAGAAAGTGAAGGCGACCACTCCCCTACCCTACCGCCGAAATTTGTGAATAAAGTCTGAAAAATCCGAATCCCTGCATCGACTATCGAATTTCAATTTTTCTGACCGAAAAACCAATACACGAAAGAATTAGATATTGCACTATATATCAATGCATTGTCGCAAAATTAGCCCTTCGACAATAAAATAAAAATCGTTTCGTGTACGATTAACGGCGAAAAACAAACTCTTGAACCGACAAAAACGCCTATAGCATACCCTGCTCAATAAGCACGGCTACCCTCTCAATGATTGCGTCCTTCTCATCTTTGTCGGGCTTATAGCTATTGTTGATATTCACTCCGAAGAGTTTTCCGAAGCCACTCCAGAAAAACGCGCGCGCCGATCCCAAGAACGCCTTCACGATGTCGTAGCCACTTTGGTTGGTTTCGCGCTGAATTAACTTGACAAGCATATTGGCCTGACCCTTTGTGAATTTTTTCAGCACTGGCTTATATTGTTTGAAAACCGATCCTTCCATATCCTTGAGGTAACGTTCCCTCTCTTTCGTGGTCTCAAACGTCTGAAGATACTCGTAGGTCTCGGCAAGGGTCTCGTGAATCATCTTGGCGTAAGGCAAAGTTTTGCGCACATCTCTCACTGTGCGCCAATAGAAGTCCTCATGCTTCTTATTCTTAAATTTAAGCTGCGGGAAAACGGTAATGTCATTAATCACTATCATCATTACCGTGTCTTGGTCGATAACGGTATGATAATATCCTTTATAGGCTTTAGGCACCTCAAAACGGCGCAATTGTTTCTCTATCTCTTCCTCCGACATAGTGTCTTGCGCGATTACGGGCAAAACGGTGACAAACAAGCCGAGAAAAAGAAGAAAAAACCTTATTAAAGGAAATGATAATATTCTTTTTACCTTAAACAATATTCAAAATTAGAAAAACGTGAATATATACAAAAATTTCAGCCACTGAATACGTGATCTATTCAGCAACTAATATGCCCAAAGCATAATCTATAATTTAAACGTTGTAAATAAGTAAAATGTTACGCCTCGGTATCTATTTTTCGCTTAACCTGGGGATAGTCGAGCGTGTAGTGAAGTCCGCGCGACTCCTTGCGCTCCTTTGCCTGCCGCATGATAAGATAGCCTACGTTGATAAGGTTGCGCAGCTCGCATATCTCGCGGGAGGCCTTCGACTGTTTAAACAGTTTTTCGGTCTCTTGATAGAGGATGTCAAGACGATTCCACGCGCGGTCGAGTCGCAAGTTTGAACGCACAATCCCAACGTAAGTCTCCATTATCTGATTGACCTCTTTGATACTCTGGGTGATGAGCACCATCTCTTCGGGGTGTCGGGTGCCTTCGTCGTTCCATTCCGGCACATCGTCGCGAAGAGTGATATGCTTGATTGCGGCTGCGGAGTGCTTTGCAGCAGCGTCAGCGTAAACGATAGCCTCTATCAATGAGTTAGATGCTAATCTATTGCCTCCGTGCAGCCCTGTGCATGAACATTCGCCTATTGCATAGAGATGTTTAATCGAAGACTCACCGTTGAGATTCACCTTTATGCCGCCGCAAAGATAATGCGCAGCGGGAGCAACAGGGATATAATCCTTAGTGATATCTATGCCGAGCGAGAGGCATTTCTTATATATATTGGGGAAATGTTTCTTTGTCTCTTCAGGATCCTTATGGGTAACGTCGAGATAAACATGGTCGGTGCCCGACTTCTTCATCTCCGTGTCGATAGCGCGGGCCACTATGTCGCGGGGAGCGAGCGACAGGCGAGGGTCATATTTGTGCATGAACTCGTTGCCGTTGATGTCGCGAAGCACAGCTCCGTAGCCGCGCATAGCCTCTGTTATGAGGAACGAAGGGCGGTCGCCCGGGTGATAAAGCGCGGTGGGGTGAAATTGGATGAATTCCATATCCTTTACCGTACCTTTCGCGCGATATACCATCGCTATGCCGTCGCCGGTAGCAATTAACGGATTCGTGGTCGTGCGGTAAACCGCCTCGCAGCCGCCGGTCGCCATAACCGTGACGCGCGAAAGGAATGTATCGACATTGCCTGTCGCGGTGTCGAGCACGTATGCGCCGTAGCACGTTATATCAGGTGTGCGCCGCGTAACTATTTTGCCGAGATGATGTTGGGTGATAATTTCTATCGCGAAATGATTCTCATAGACATCGATGTTGGGGTGATTACGAACACGCTCGTTAAGGCTCTGCTGAATTTCGTGTCCGGTATTGTCGGCATGGTGAAGGATTCTGAACTCAGAGTGGCCTCCTTCGCGGTGAAGGTCGAATGTGCCATCCTCCTTACGGTCGAAATCCACGCCCCAACCTACCAATTCCTTTATCTGCGCGGGCGCGTTTTTCACCACTTGCTCCACCGCTTCGGGGTCGCTGAGAAAATCGCCCGCTATCATCGTGTCCTTGATATGCTTGTCGAAGTCGTCAACCTCAAGATTGGTGACCGACGCTATACCCCCCTGAGCGAGATCGGTATTAGCTTCCGGAAGCGTGGTTTTACATATCAGTGCTACACGGGCATTGTCGGCGACCTTGAGCGCAAAACTCATCCCGGCGATGCCCGATCCTATAACGAGATAATCATATTCGCGAGTCATGGCAGATTTATATGGATTGGACGGCAAAGTTATAAAAAATATGTATAATATGGTTGAATATAAGCGAAAAACGCGTAATTTTGTGTCATAATTAACTTGCAGAAGTATTTTCAAATTCATTTTTATTACAAAAAATGTCAATCGACAAGATTCTTGCTGAGGCCGTAGCCAAAGCAGTCAAAGAGCTTTACGGCGTTGATACCGACGCCGCGAATATCGTGCCACAAACCACAAAAAAGGAGTTTGAGGGCAATCTCACGATAATGGTGTTCCCCTGGGTGAAAGCGGCGCGGAAATCGCCCGAAGCTGTCGGCACCGAAATCGGCAACTGGCTCGTCGAGAACGAGCCCGCCGTCGACCGATTCAACGTCATCAAGGGATTCCTTAATATAGTGATTGAGCCTACGTTCTGGAACTCAGTACTTAAACACATCGAAAACACCCCCGACTACGGCCTGACCGCCCCCACGGCNGACAGTCGCCNNTNGTNATGGTNGANTATTCGTCGCCCAACACCAACAAGCCTCTTCACCTTGGCCACGTGCGCAACAACCTGCTCGGCTACTCCCTCTCGGAGATTCTTAAGGCTTGCGGCAACAAGGTCGTGAAAACCAACATCGTCAACGACCGCGGAATCCATATCTGCAAATCTATGCTCGCTTGGCAGAAATGGGGCGACGGCGCCACTCCCGAATCTACCGGCAAGAAAGGCGACCACCTTATCGGCGACTTCTACGTGCTATTTGACAAGCACTTCAAGGCCGAAGTTAAAGAGCTGATGGACAAAGGCATGACAGAAGATGAAGCCAAAGCCGCATCTCCTCTCATGGACGAAGCCCGCGATATGCTCCGCCGCTGGGAGGCTAAGGATCCCGAGGTGCGCGATCTCTGGGCTATGATGAACGAATGGGTTTACGCCGGATTCGACGAAACCTATCGTCGCATGGGTGTGGATTTCGATAAGATATACTACGAGAGCGACACGTATCTCGAAGGCAAAGAGAAGGTAATGGAGGGGCTTGAGAAAGGCATAATGTATCGCAAAGAGGATGGCTCGGTATGGGCCGACCTTACCGCCGACGGCCTTGACCACAAGCTGCTTCTCCGCTCTGACGGCACTTCGGTGTATATGACACAGGATATCGGCACAGCCAAACTGCGCTATCAGGATTTCCCTATCGACAAAATGATTTACGTGGTCGGCAACGAGCAGAACTACCATTTCCAGGTGCTCTCGCTCCTTCTCGACAAGCTCGGATTCAAATGGGGCAAAGACCTCGTGCACTTCTCTTACGGCATGGTAGAGCTGCCTGAAGGCAAAATGAAGAGCCGCGAAGGCACCGTTGTCGACGCCGACGACCTCATGAAAGAGATGGTCGACACCGCCCGCGAAGTGTCGAAAGAGCTCGGTAAGCTCGACGGCGTGAGCGAGGCTGAGGCTGAAGAAATCGCCGAAACCGTAGGGTTGGGAGCGCTGAAATACTTCCTCCTCAAAGTCGATCCGACCAAAAACATGACCTTCAACCCCAAGGAGTCGATCGACTTCAACGGCAACACAGGCCCGTTCATCCAATACACCTACGCACGTATTCGCTCGGTGCTCCGCAAAGCCGCCGACCAGGGCATGGCCATAGGCGACTACACTGCCGTTGTGTCCAACGAGAAGGAAATCGCGCTGATACAGTCGCTCGCCGACTTCCCCTCGATCGTGGCCGACGCCGGCCGTCGCTACTCCCCAGCCCTCATCGCCAACTATGTCTACGAGCTCGTCAAGCAGTACAATCAATTCTACCACGATTGCTCGATACTCCGCGAAGAGGATGAAGCCGTGCGCTCGCTGCGCCTCGCTTTAAGCGACGCGACAGCACGAGTGGTGAAAACCGGCATGGGTCTGCTCGGCATCCGCGTTCCCGAGCGCATGTGATCGACTGCTTAAACTTTTTGACGTTTGCTGCGTCTAATATATAGTAATTGCCCGCATTGATTCCCATATCGGGCACCTCATTAACAAACACTCTCTAAACCAACTGAATATGAACAACTATCAAAACGATTATTCGGGCTACGGTTACGACAGCGCCCAGTCGCTTTCGCGCACCGTAAGCCAAGTGATGAAGAAGGTATACTTCAAAATGTTTCTCGCGCTGCTCGTGACAGCGTTCACCTCTCTACTGGTAGCATCAACTCCCTCGATGGCCTCAATCGCCTTAGGCAACGGCTACTGGATTTTAGCGATCGTTGAAATCGGGCTTGTAATGTGGATTTCTGCCGGAATCAACAAAATGAGCTCAACCACAGCCACTTTGCTATTCTACCTGTTCTCGATTGTCAACGGATTCACCCTCTCGGTTATCTTCTACGCCTACGCGCCCGGAGCCATAGCCAAAGCATTCTTCATCACCGCCGGCACTTTCGGCGCGATGAGTATCTACGGCTATACCACCAACTCCGATCTGACCAAATTCGGCACCTACTGCATGTACGCGCTCTTCGGCTTGATTATCGCTATGGTAGTCAACATCTTCGCGCACAGCTCGACCCTCGACTGGATTATCTCGATTGTAGGCGTGTTCCTGTTCCTCGGCCTTACCGCCTGGGATACTCAGACAACCAAGCAGATGGCAGCTTCAGCACCCGCTGATATGCACGGAAAGCTCGCGACAATCAGCGCGCTCAACCTCTATCTCGACTTCATCAACCTCTTCCTCTTCATCCTCCGCATCTTCGGAGGCAGCCGCGACTAATCACGCATCTCGACTAAAAACGATAACTCACCGACCCCGCCTCTGAATTGAAGGCGGGGTCTCGCTTTTTACTCTATCGCTATGAATGACGACCTCGGTTCTTGAGTAGGATTAGTATATCAAGATTCAATTATCATTTATCGTTTTTTGTAAAAAATGCGCAAAATGATTATTTTTGCGGGTATCTGAAACGTATTTCTAATGACAAAACAACTCAATATCGCGATAATAGGGGCCGGATCGATGGGCGGCGCGATCGCCGAAGGGCTGCTGCGCGCCGGACTCGACCCGAAAAACCTATTCATAGCCAACCCCTCACTCGGGAAGCTTGAGACGTTTGCCCGGCGAGGCGTGTTCACCTCCGCCGACAATGTCGCCGTAATCGCCAAAGCCGATGTTATAATCCTCGCCGTTAAGCCCTGGATTGTGGCCGGAGTGGCCGAAGAAATCTCCGGGCATCTCGACCGCGGTAGGCAGTCGGTGGTCAGCGTGGCGGCGGGCGTCAGCGGCGAGTCGCTCGACAGCCTCTTCAATTCCGCGCACGCCCAACAACCTGTCGCGCTGTCAATCGCCATACCCAACACAGCCGCTTCTCTCTGCGAGTCAATAACCTTCATAGTCGAAATCAACGGCCCGGCCGACCCCGCTGAAGCGGTGTTTTCCCGCATAGGAGCGGTGATGAAGATAGAGGAGAAAATGCTCCCCTCGGCTACGACCCTCGCCTCATGCGGCATAGCCTATGCCATGCGCTACGCGCGGGCCGCTATGGAAGGGGGAGTGGAATTAGGCTTCAGGGCAGCCGACGCGCAGAAGATTGTGGCGCAGACCGTCAAGGGAGCTTGCGCCCTATTGTCGCAACCTGGCTCTCACCCCGAAAGCGAAATCGACAAAGTCACCACACCCGGCGGCCTGACTATCCGCGGACTCAACGCGATGGAGCGCGCCGGATTTACCAACGCCGTAATCGAGGGCCTCAGAGCCTCAACCATATCATGAGCAGGATCGTAGTGAAAGTGGGCAGCAACGTGCTGACCCGAGCCGACGGTAAGCCCAACGTCACGAATATGTCGGCGCTTGTCGACCAAATCGCCCGGCTACGCGAGTCGGGCCACGAACTGATACTCGTGTCGAGCGGAGCTGTAGCCTGCGGTCGCGGCGCCATCACCCCCGACCGCGACCTCGACAGCGTGGCCCAGCGCCAACTATTCTCATCGATAGGTCAGATTCGCCTCATAAACCTTTATAATCAATTGTTTGGCGAATATGGAATCGTCATAGGCCAGGTGCTGACACAAAAAGAGAATTTCGCTTCGCGCACCTCTTATCTCAACCAGCGCGCCTGCATATTGACGATGATCGATAACGGCGTGATCCCCGTTATAAACGAGAACGACACGGCAAGCCTAACCGAGCTGATGTTCACCGACAACGACGAGCTTTCGGGCCTCATCGCCGCGATGGTCGACGCCGATATGCTCGTGATTCTCTCCAATGTCGACGGCATATTCACCGGAAGCCCCGCCGATCCGGCGTCGCGGCTGATTCCCGTGATTGAGCCCGGCAAGGATGTCAGCGAATTCGTGGTCGCTTCAAAGAGCGGCTTCGGGCGCGGAGGCATGGGCACAAAGAGCGGCATCGCGAGCAAAGTGGCCGACGAGGGAATAGCCGTGGTAATAGCCAGAGGCGACCGCCCGAATATCCTTGTCGACTTAATCCAGAGCCCAGAATCGGCCCCTCACACGCTTTTCAGCCCCAATCCTCAGCCTATCAGCACAATCAAGCGTTGGATTGCCCACAGCTCATCGTTTGCCAAAGGTATCGTCAAGGTCAACGCCCGAGCCGCCGAAGCTCTCGTCAGCGACCGCGCCGTCAGCCTTTTGCCTGTTGGCATTACCGCCGTCGAGGGCGACTGGGAAGAGGGCGACATAGTCAACATACTCGACCAGCAGGGCAACCGCATAGGCGTCGGCCGATCTTCGCTCTCAAGCGATGAGACTCGCGCCTCATTGGGCCACCACGGCGCGCGCCCCATGATCCATTACAACTATCTTTACATCGAGAGCCATGACTGATTTCAACTCTATATTCAAAGCCTCGCGAAGCGCCGCGCGCTCGCTAAACTCCATTTCAGNTAGCGTACGCAACGACNTNATTCTCNCTNTCGCCGACCTCGTAGAGAGGCGGCAGCAACCTCTCCTCGCCGCCAACGCCCGCGACCTCAGCCGCATGGACCCCTCCAACCCGCTTTACGATCGCCTTAAGCTCACCCCCGACCGCCTCGCCGCCATTGCCTCCGACCTGCGCAACGTGGCCTCCCTCCCCTCACCCATCGGCGAGGAAATCGAGCGGCGCACTCTCCCCAACGGCATTTTGCTCAGAAAGGTGAGAGTGCCGTTCGGCGTGATCGGCGTGATATATGAAGCGCGGCCCAATGTCACCTTCGACGTGTTCTCGCTCTGCTTCAAAAGCGGCAACGCCTGCATACTTAAAGGGGGCAAAGACGCAGAGGAGTCGAATCTCGCCGCCATGCGGCTTATCCATGACGCCTTAGAGGCTCACGGCGTCACAGCCGACGCTGCCCGACTCCTCCCCTCAACCCACGAAGCAACCGCCGCCCTTCTCGGCGCCGTAGGGTATGTCGATGTGTGCATACCGCGAGGAGGGCGCCGTCTTATCGATTTCGTGCGCGACAACGCCCGCGTCCCCGTGATCGAAACCGGAGCCGGGGTAGTGAGTTGCTACGTCGACTCAGAGGCCGACCTCTACATAGCCTCTAAGGTGGTATACAACGCCAAGACGCGTAGGGTAAGCGTATGCAACGCGCTCGACACCCTCCTTATCGACCGCTCGCGCCTCGCCGACCTCCCCTCCGTATGCGCTCCGCTCGCCGAAAAAAGCGTCGAAATCCATGCCGACGACGAGGCTTTAGAAGCTCTCCGCGGTCATTATCCCGACAATCTGCTCGTCGCTGCTACGCCCGACTGCTGGGATCGCGAATGGATGGACTACAAGATGGGCATCCGCACGGTTGACGGCATCAACGGAGCCCTCGCCCACATCGCCGAGCATGGATCGGGCCATAGCGAAAGCATCATTACCGCCAACGAGCATAAAGCCCGCCGGTTCCAGCAATCGGTCGATGCGGCCTGCGTCTACGTCAACCTGCCGACAAGCTTCACCGACGGCGCCCAATTCGGCTTAGGCGCGGAAATCGGCATCAGCACCCAGAAACTCGGCCCCCGCGGCCCGATGGGTCTCCGCGAAATCACTACCACCCGCTATCTCCTTGACGGCCACGGCCAGACACGCCCTTAAAAACGCCCCGCTTATGAAAAAACAGGATGACGACATAGTATTGTGCCGCGCGTTTGAATCAAACATCAACGCCCACATAGCGCAAGGCGTGCTCGAAGAGCATGGTATTCGCTCCATTATCGACAACCAGATATTCGGCTCTATTCTTCCGATCAGTATTAACGGCATAGGGTCATTCAGATTGATGGTATATCGCAAGGATCTCGACGAAGCGACTCGCCTGGTCGACCAAACCGGGCTCGAATGAAACTCAACCTGCAAAATCTTCCACTAAAACAACCAATAAGTAAACCACAGTAACATGAAACGCATCGCCCGCATCGCGGCCTCCTCTATCATCGCCGCCACTTTCGCGTTCTGCGCCGCAAATTGTGTGAACGCTGCCGAAACCACGACAACCCAAGCCAAGCAAACCGCCACGAAAAAGGCTGAATCAGCCATAAAGATAGGCGTGTTCACCGCAAAAGTTCCCGACAACGAAAGCTCTCTGACCGTTGAATATCCCGTCGACGGCCCCGCAGCGCTCGTCGAGTCAATCCGCGGCTGGATCAATCAGTCGCTCGGAGGCGAATATAAAGGCAACCTCGCCAACGTCNACGACGTGGCCAAATTCTACGAGCAGAAGCTGCGCTCAAACGAAGACATCGAATATGGCGGCTACGAAATCTACTCGATCAAAAAGGTCTATGAGAACAGCAAGGTGANCACATTCGTCTGCGACTATGAGATGTATGGCGGAGGCGCCCACGGCATGGGAAGNCAGNCCGGCGCGACTTTCCTGAAAAGCAACGGCAAAATGCTGACCAACGATATGCTGACCAACTGGTCGGGCCTTCGCCCCACGGTTATGGCCGGGCTGAAAAAATATTTCGGCGTGAAAACCAACGCGCAACTCCGCGAAGCCATCGGTCGCGAAAACATTAACGCCCTCCCTAAGCCCGGGGCCAATCCCTGGATCACGTCAAAGGGCCTTGTGCTCGCCTACGGTCAGTATGAGATTTGCGCGTACGCGTATGGCGCGCCCACGGTCGTCATCCCCGCCGCGACGGCCAAAACCTACTTCAACGCCGTAGGCAAGAGCTTCTTCTGATCGATAAGAGCCCGTCGTGACCATAAAATGTTAACGACGGGCTCTAAATAATATCAAGAAATCAGCCCCGGCAGGAGAATTTGATTTTTTACATTCAACTTTTTGACGTAAATTTGCGGTAAACAACATCCAATTACTGCACTATGGCCAAGAAAATCGCGGAAACGCCGCTGATGAAACAATATCTCGAAATGAAGCAACGCCACCCCGACGCGGTGCTTCTTTTTCGTGTAGGCGACTTTTACGAGACATTCTCTTCCGACGCCATAACAGCCTCCGAGATTCTCGGCATAACCCTTACCCGACGCGCCAACGGCACAGCATCGTCGGNTGAGCTCGCGGGCTTCCCTCATCATGCTCTCGACACGTNTCTCCCCAAGCTCGTCAGAGCCGGCANGCGCGTGNCGATATGCGAGNAGTTGGAAGACCCGAAACTCACGAAAAAACTCGTCAAGCGAGGCATAACCGAGCTGGTCACCCCCGGCGTGTCGATCAACGACAACATCCTCGAAAACCGCGAGAACAACTTCCTCGCCGCCGTGAATTTCGGCAAAGACCGGGCCGGAGTCTCATTCTTAGACATCTCCACGGGCGAATTTCTCACCGCCGAGGGCACTCCCGACTATATCGGCAAGCTGCTTGGCAACTTCTCTCCGAAAGAGATACTGGTAGAGCGCGAGAAAAAGCGCCTGCTCGACGACACATTTCCGGGCAAATACCTCGCTATGGAGCTCGACGACTGGATTTTCACCACCCAGGCGGCCACCGAGCGGCTACTGAAGCACTTCGAGACCGCCAACCTGAAAGGTTTCGGCATCAGCAATATGCCCGAAGCCATAATCTCGGCCGGCGCTATCCTCCATTACCTCGACATAACCAAGCACACCCGCATTAGCCACATTTCGCGCATATCGCGCATCGAAGAGGAGCACTACGTCAGGCTCGACCGCTTCACGGCGCGCAATCTCGAGCTCGTGCAGAGCATGAACGAGGACGGCAAAAGCCTTCTCGACGTGATCGACCACACCGTCACCCCCATGGGCGCCCGCGCGCTGCGCCGCTGGATTCTTTTTCCGCTAAAGGATGTGAAGGCCATCAACGCGCGCCTNGACGTGNTNGAATATTNCTTCNGCGANTCCGAGANCCNCGANCANCTCGTAGAGAAGCNCACNNGCGTCGGNGACCTCGAACGCCTCATCTCCAAAGTGGCCGTCGGCCGCATCTCGCCCCGCGAGGTGACCCAACTCAAAAACTCACTCAGCCAGATTGCCCCTATTAAGCAGATATGCGCCGAGAGCGATCTCGACGCGCTCAACTCCCTGGCCGAGCAGCTTAATCCCTGCCAGCGCGTGATAGAGCGCATAAGCCGCGAAATCGCCGACGACGCTCCTATCGCCGTCAGCCGCGGCAACGTCATCAAAGCCGGGGTTGACCCCGAGCTCGACGAGCTGCGCGAAATCGCCTTCAAGGGCAAAGACTACCTCGCCAACATACAGCAGCGCGAGAGCCAGCTTACGGGCATACCCTCGCTCAAAATAGGCTTCAACAACGTGTTTGGCTACTACATCGAGGTCACCAACACCCACAAGGACAAAGTGCCGCAAGAGTGGATACGCAAGCAGACCCTCGTCAACGCCGAGCGATACATCACCCCCGAGCTCAAAGAATACGAGGAGAAGATTCTTACCGCGCAGGATCGCATTGCCATAATCGAGACGCGGATCTACAACGAGCTGGTCAATTGGCTTAACGATTACGTGTCGGCCATTCAGCTCGACTGCTCGCTACTGGCGCGGCTCGACTGCCTCGCCGGGTTCACCTCCGCCGCGCTGCTCAACCGCTACAACCGCCCGATTGTCGACGATTCGCTCCGGCTCGAAATGACCGAAGGGCGTCACCCCGTTATAGAGAAAGAATTGCCCCCGGGCGTTCCGTATATCAGCAACAGCGTCAGCCTCGCCAACGACGGCACCCAGGTGATGATGATCACCGGCCCTAACATGTCGGGTAAATCGGCTCTGCTGCGTTCCGTGGCCCTGAACGTGCTGATGGCCCAGATAGGATGTTTCGTGGCCGCAGAGAGCCTTAAAACGGGCATAGTCGACAAAATTTTCACCCGCGTGGGTGCTTCCGACAACATTTCGCTCGGTGAATCCACCTTCATGGTCGAAATGAACGAGGCCGCCTCCATTATCAACAACCTCTCAGAGCGGTCGCTCATACTCTTCGACGAGCTGGGCAGAGGCACCTCGACCTACGACGGCATTTCGATCGCCTGGGCCATCGTCGAGCATATCCACCAATCGCCTCTGCAACCCAAAACGCTCTTCGCCACCCACTATCACGAGCTCAACGAAATGGAGCATCAGTTCCCCCGGGTGGTCAATTTCAACGTCTCGGTCAAGGAAATCGACGGCAAAGTCGTGTTTCTTCGCAAGCTCGCCCGCGGAGGGTCGGAGCACAGTTTCGGTATCCACGTGGCCAAGCTCGCCGGCATGCCCCGTGCTATCGTGACGCGGGCCAACGAGGTGCTTCGCCACCTTGAGGAAGCCAACCGCCAAAGCGGAGTGGCTCCTGAGAAGAGGCTCGCTNNNATGGAGGCGCCNTCGGNTANGCANCTATCGTTNTTCCAGCTCGNCNACCCCATGCANGGCCCAAGTGCGCGATGCCATAGCAGGCCTCGACATCAACCGCCTGACCCCCATGGACGCCCTCAATAAGCTCAATGAAATCCAGATGATGCTCTCAGGCAAATGAAATCAGCTCTACCCCTTAGTGTCGACTCCCGGCGCGTCCCTTACATCGACGCCATAAAGGGCTTCACAATCTTCTTTGTAGTCTATATGCACGTGTTGACAGGCATATACGGCTACGTCGATTTCATCGCCGAGGCGAGTATCACCTTCCTGATGCCCGTTTTCTTCTTTATCAGCGGCTACTTCATTTATCCCGTAAAATCGGGTGTCGAGGCCAAGAGAAAGCTACGCGACAAGATCGCGAGACAATTTCTCCCGGCCATAGTATGCTTCCTGCTCTACGCCCTTGAGCTATACGGCACGGATATTCCGTGGCAATACGCCCTCGGCGAGATGAAGCTCGGCTACTGGTTTCCCCTGGTGATGGTCGAGTATTTCGTCCTGGCCATACCGATGCTCGGTCTCGCCCGGAAGCTCCGATTGAGCGACCGCGCGTTTGTGGCCTCTCTGGCCATATTATCGGTGCTTGCCTACGCCTTAGGGCTGATCGCGTGGAAATCGGGCTGCGCTCTTTTCGGCTGGCTCAGCCTCAGCCATTTCGGCACTCTGGCCGTCTACTTCCTCTGCGGCATAGTGGCGAAGAAGCACCGCGACAAGTTTCTCGCCCTCATCGACAGCCCCTACGCGCTGATTGCCGTAGCCGCCTGCTGGCTCTGCGTGATTCCGTTCGCCGCATGGTGGCTCAACCCGCTTCGCAGCCTACTATCCATTCTGTTGATATTCATGCTGTTCAAGCGGCTTAACCCATATCTTGAGAAACGCGCCGCCCCCGGCCGCCTGCTCTGCCGCATAGGCGCCAACACGCTTGAAATCTACTATTTCCACTGGTATTTCCTTACCCTCATTAAGCGGTCGGGCTTGGCGCCTCACCTCGATTTCGCCCCGGCGCAGACTGCCGTCTACTTCATCCTTTCGGCGATAATCATAGCCGCCTGCTTGGCCGTCAAGTTCGCTCTACGATTTATCACTTCGCGGACGACCGCAAATCTCCGTAGATAAGCTCGGCTGCCGACGCTTTGGCCGAGCTCAGCCTCCGGCGTATCTCGGCGTAACCGCCGCGTTGCTCGGCGGCGGCTTTCCCATCGGCCTGTAGCAGAGCGGTCAGCTTCGCGTCGACCTCATCCGCATTGCAATGATGCAGCAACATCTCCGGAATCACCTCGCGGTCGGCGATAAGGTTGGGAAGCGTCACGTAAGGTATCTTTAATATACGCTTGAAAAGCCCGTAGGCCATTCTCGACCCGTTGGAGCGATAGCAGGCCACCTGCGGAGTGCCCAGCAGTGCGCACTCAAGCGTGGCCGTCCCTGAGGTCACGAGCGCGGCGTCAGCTGCGGCCATTAGTTCAAACGTGGCGTCCTCCACCACCTTCAGGTCGGAATATTTATTATAAATCGAGCTGTCGATACCGGGAGCTCCGGCTATCACACCCTGCATATCGCCGTGCCGGCGGGCCACATCGGCCATAACCGGAAGATTATTGCGTATCTCCCCCACCCGGCTACCGGGCACCAACGCCAGAATCGGCCTCTCCGGGTCGAGCGAATGTTCGCGGCAGAACCCCGCCTTCGATTTAATCGACATCTTCTTCGCGTCGACCTCCGCGAGCGACGGATTCCCCACGTAGTCAACGTCGTAGCCGTGCTTTCGCTTGTAGTAATCAACCTCAAACGGCAATATCGAGAGCACTCGCCGGCAATATCTCTTGATTTTCTTCACTCTCCCCTCTTTCCATGCCCACACCTTCGGCGAGATATAGTAAAACACCGGGATACCGATTTTGCTTGCCGTCTCCGCGAGCCGCAGGTTGAACGACGGATAATCGACCAGTATAAGCGCGTCGGGCCGAAGTGTGTGGAGCGACCGCTTGGCGATCGACAGGTTGCCGAGCACCTTATTCAGGTTGCGTATCACCTCGCTGAAGCCCATATAGGCCATCTCGCGGTAATGTATCAGGGGATCTACTCCCGCCTCCTTGGCCATCAGGTCTCCGCCCAAAAACGTGAACACGGCCTCCGGATCTCGCTTCTTGAGGTCGGCTATCAGCCGCGACGCGTGGATATCGCCGGATGCCTCCCCGGCCGAAATGAAGTAATGCATAAGAGAGTGAATTGTGTATTTCGGGTTAAGTCTCGAAGAAAAAAATTTCTGAGGTCGCCTTAACCTGCATAAGTAGCGCAAATATAAGCAATAATATTGGATTTTTCAAAGAGAATCAGCCCCGCGCACCATTATCGGCTCCAAATAAATTTGGCGGTACGCGCTCTTATTCGTATCTTTGCAATAAACGCGCCTGAGCAGGGCGCTCCATGCCGATCATGCCCGCGAATCTCTTCGCCCGCAAGCCCTCTTTTTCATGAACACAGCTTAAACCTTATTTCATATTATGATGACTATCAGACATTTGACAAAAATAAAACTTTTAGTGACGCTCGCCCTCGCGGTTTTCGCCCTGACGGGATGCGCCGGCCCTGGCGGCTCTGAGCGCGACTCTATCGCCCTCGCCCGCCAGAAAATAATCGACGGCAACTTCGACTCAGCCGCCGACATCCTCGACTCCACGGTGAAAAACTTAGGCGACTCGATCACCTCGCCGAAGGCCGTCGGCGAAATCGCCGTCCTATACATGATTATCGACGAGCACCAGACCGAGGAGGGCCACAACGCCAAAGCCCTCGACCTCTACCGCCGCGCCGTCGCTGCCGACGCCGACTCGGTCAACGCCCTCTTCTCAGAGCTGGAGAGCGCCGACGCGCGCTACCTGTTCATGCTGAAGAACCTCGACGCCCAGAATGGCGGCGAAATCGACCTCAGCGACTTCGACGAATACGAGGATGAGACCGACGACTCGTCCGACATCCCCGCTTAAGCCTCATCGATTACCCCGTTTTTCCCAATCATCCCCCACCCCCGACGATTATGAACGACTGGCAAGCTTCACTCAAAGGTTTTCTCGACAACAACCCCGACCTCCCCGAGGGTACCGACCCCACCCTCGACCAACCGAAGCCCGAAAAGAAACCTAAACTCCATATCGCCATTGAGCGAAAGGGCCGCGGAGGCAAAACTGCCACTATCATCGACGGCTTCCCCGACTCCATGCCCGACTCCGAAATCGCCGCCCTCGCCGGCCGCCTTAAGCAGAGACTCGGCACCGGAGGCTCGGCCCGCGGAGGCGAGATACTCATTCAGGGCGACCGCCGCGCCGACCTTCTGCCGCTGCTCCGGGCCGAAGGCTACCCCTGTTAATCCACCTCCTTCCCCACCCTCCCCTTAGCCACATCCCCCTTTAGGCCGATCTTATATGCTCCATATCTACAAAGCCTCCGCGGGCTCAGGCAAAACCTACTCGCTGACAAAGCATTATCTCCAACTGCTCTTAGGATACCGCGACGATAACCCCGACCCGTCGCTATGCCGCTGGCATCTGCGTAAACACCCCGATGGAGCCAATCGCCATATCCTCGCCATCACGTTCACCAACAAGGCCACCGAGGAGATGATCAAGCGTATCATCTCCGAGCTCGCCATTCTTGCCCGCCGCGAGCCGGGAGTCGAGGAGAAAAGCGACTACCTCGACTACTTCATCGACCTTTTCTCTGCCGACGAGGAGTCGATCAGCCGACTCGCCTCCGAAACCCTCGACGACCTCCTCGCCGACTTCGCCTATTTCCACGTCAGCACGATCGACGCCTTCTTCCAGACCGTCCTCCGCACCTTTGCCCGCGAAATCGAGATGCCCGACAACTTCGAGCTTGAGCTCGACAACCATCTCGCCGTGTCGACCGGCGTTGGCGATATGCTGTCGTCAATCAACCGCCCCGAGCCTTCCGACCCGGCGAAACGCGCCGAACACCGATGGCTCACCGACTGGCTTACCCGATACGTCAACAGCAAGCTCGACGAGGGGCACGCCATCAATCTTTTCGCCCGCTCATCCAATCTCTTCGACGACCTTGTCGGCACGTTCACCCGCATAATGGATGAGAATTTCAAAATGAATTTCGACGAGATTTCAGCTTATTTCTCCAATCTCGACCGCACCCGCGCCTTTGGCGACGCCCTCCGCGCCTCCGAGAAAACCTCGCTCGACAATATCCTTAAAGCGATCGCGACCGCGAGCGCCTATGCCGACTATCAATTCCTCCACGCCAATATGCGGAAATTCTTCGACAAGCTCCGCGAAGGCCCTCTACCTAAGGACGTCAGCAAATATATCGTCAACTACCTTGAGAATTCGGCCAAATGCTACACCAAGAAGCATGTCCCCTCGGCCGACTTCGACGGCCTCATCTCCTCCCTTTGCGGCCTGATCGCGAGCCATTACTCCAATCTCGCCCGCAACAAGGTGATACAAAGCTCTCTGAGCACCTTCGGCCTGATGGGTTGCCTGCTCCGTATTCTCGACAACTACTGCAAAGACAACAACCTCATACTCCTCTCTGAGACCAATTCACTCCTCCGCGACATCATCAACGACGACGACACCCCCTTCGTCTACGAGCGCATCGGCTACTATCTCCGCCATTTTCTTATCGACGAGTTTCAGGACACCTCCAAAATGCAGTGGCAGAATCTGCGCCCTCTCGTCATGGAAAGCCTGTCGCACAACCATGAGAACCTCGTCATCGGCGACGAGAAGCAATGTATCTATCGCTTCCGCAACTCCGACCCCGACCTGCTCGGGTCTACCGTGGGCTCTCAGGTAGCCGACGTATTCGGCGACCGATACATCTCGGTCGAGGGCACTACGGTGGAGAAAAACAACAATTGGCGCAGCTCCCGCGAAGTCGTGACCTTCAACAACTCCATTTTCAGGGCCATGGCTGAGGTCGTGGGCGACACCGAGACCTACTCCCACGTGGTGCAGCAGATAAGCCCCGCGCGCAAAAAAGAGATTCCGGGCCACGTTAAGCTCATCTTCGAGCCGGAGCGACCCGCCGACGAAAACCCTGCTCCGCCACTCGGCGAGGAAATCATTGACAATGAAGACGTTGTCGATGAGGATTTTTCCCTCGCCAAGCTCGCCGACGAAGTCAGCCGGCTGCTCGACCAGGGCTACCGCCAGGAGGATATCGCGATACTTGTGCGCCGCCACTCCGAGGGCGAGAAGGCTATCGCTACCCTGCTCGATCTCCCCAACCGTGAGGGCTGGCGCCACGGCAATATCGCGGTGACGTCGGTCGACTCCGTTCGCCTTTCCTCGTCGTCGGCCGTCAGAATGATTATCGAGATACTCAGGCTCTCGCAGGTGCCTCATCTTATCAGCAGCGTCCGCCGCGGGGCCGACGGCACCGAGCAGGCCGTCCGCGAGATCAACCCCGCCTACCGCCGCTCGCGCCTCCTCTGCTGCTACGAGTATTTTCTCCATGAGCCCGCTGCCGACAGCGAGGGCAACGACGTCTACCCTACCCCCTCGCAGGCTTTGACGCGGGCCATCGAGCTGCTCCGCGACGACTCCGACCCCGAAGCCGAGATCAACAGCGGCGACTTCAAGACCGGCCNCGANAAGCTCGACCTTATCGTCAACTTCANCCCCCGCTCGCTCANCTCGGCCGACACTTTCGTCGAGGCCGACGGCATCACCGTCTGCGCCACGTNGTCGACTCTGATCGACCGTATTCTTTCGCGCTACATCANCCCCTCGGTCGTGGCCAAAGNGACCGGCTACATCACTGCGTTTCAAGACGTCGTGCNCGAATNCTGCGCCCGCGGCAACTCCGACATTCGCTCTTTTNTCGACTGGTGGGACAAAAAAGGCTTCCGCTCTACCCTCTCGTCGAGCGACGAGACCAAGGCTATCACCGTTATGACCATTCACCAGTCTAAAGGTCTGGAGTTCCCATGCGTCATAATCCCCTTTGCCGATACCCCCTTCGTTAGCTACAACAGCTCCATGAAGCGGATTATCGAATGGTTCGACCTCGATCGAAACGACTTTCCCGGCGTCGAGCCGGAGCTCGTCCCCCCCTTCCTGCCGCTCGACTTCACCTCCGCGCTCGGCAAAATACCCTCGTTTAAAACGCGGTTTGACCAGTACGTGATGCAGCAGCGCGTCGACGCGCTCAATGTCACCTACGTGGNCTTCACCCGCGCCGTCAACGAGCTTGTCGTGATCTNCCCCTCCGCNAAAGAGGAGAGCCTCAACGACTACCTCAGGCGCGCCGTCGCCCTTCTCAGCAGCGACTATATCGGCAGNGACCGCGTCGAGCCTGATGCCCGCNCATGGATGCTACCTCTGGCCGAGCTTCTCGGCGAGGATGGCGTTATCGAGATCGGGAGCCCCACGTCTCCTGTAAAGAAAACCGACGAGAAAGCTGCGGACGCCGCCCCCGGCATCAACATCCCCGACTATTCCCCCGCCGTCAACGACAACATCAATACATTTACCGAGGCCGACTGCGAGACCTTTGACTTCGACGACCCCCGCATGCGCGGAGACTTCCTCCACCGCGTCCTCAGCCGCGTGCGTCATTGCGCCGACCTCGACCTCCAGCTTCGCCGCGCGGCCGCCCGCTCATCTCTGTCTGAGCGGCAGATTGCCTACTGCCGCGACACCCTCTCGGCGGCTCTCGCCGACCCGAAGGTGACGCCCTGGTTTGATGGCTACAAGCGTATCGTGTGCGAGCGGTCGATGGTCACCGGCAAGAGCGTCTATCGCCCCGACCGCGTCGTGTGGACCGCCGACGGCCATATCGACATTATCGACTTCAAATTCGGCGAGCCCGACAGCCGCTACCACCGCCAGGTTTCCAACTATGCCCGCATTATCCGTAAAGCCGGCTACAGCCCCGTCCGCGCTTTCCTCTGGTACGTCGGCCGGGGCCTTATCGAGCAAGTCGACCTTAATTAGAGCCTGTCCCATAAAATCTGTTAAAGCTGAGGCGGTCAGCCATTGAGGCTTGCTTTGCGACCTCGATCAGTTTACCTCTGTAGCCGTTTTCGGCTTTGATTGTCTTGATGTTCGTTCGAGCGCTTAACGAGGAGAGCAAGCGCTTTTGTTTGGGGTTAAGGAAAGAATAATGATTCGCATTCCACTAACGTGCCGCTGCGCGGAAAATCACCTCCGTCTCGCATATCTCGGGCGCTTTTGAAGCCGTCGCTCGGTCACAATGCGTCGGCATTGCTCCCTCCCGTCGCCTCCAAAATCCCTCCGAGATATGCGACCTCAGCGTTAACAGATTTTTCTGGGACAGGCTCTTAGACCCGCGATTCGGTTTTGTCACCCCCCAATAACGCCGTTGGCCACCGCGGTGAATTCCGCGGTGGCCAACGACAATCTTTATTTACCTTAATATTTATTTCTTTACTTCTTTATTTCTTGCTGTTTGACATCATGCTTCCTGCTTGTATGTTATCTTATCTGTAGTCGGCGAGAGTCTGCTGGAGGCGCTGGCGGGCGAAGAAGATACGGCTCTTTACGGTGCCGAGGGGGAGATTCATCTTCTCGGCGATTTCGCTGTATTTGTAACCTGCCACGTGCATCGAGAAGGGGATGCGGTAGTCGTCAGAGAATTCGTTGATAGCCGCGTTGATTTCCTTTACAGCCATTGAACCCTGAGGAGTGTCGAAGCCCGAATCCTGCGGGAGGTTGAGGTGGTAGAGGTCGTCGGTCTGGTCAACCACTGTAGCCGCTCTTGCGCTCTTGCGGTAGTTATTGATGAAGATGTTGCGCATGATCGTGAACACCCAGCCTTTGAANTTTGTGTTCTCGGCGTATTTCTCTTCGTTGTCGAGAGCCTTGAGAGTGGTGTCCTGGAGAAGATCGTATGNGTCGTCTCTGTTAGAGGTCAGCATATACGCGAAGTTGAGGAGGTTGCTTTGCAAAGAGAGGAGTCTATTTTGGAAGTTATTTGATGCCATAGCTTATATTGTGTTTAGTGTTTTTGATTCTGTTTTTTTGTCGTCTGTTACGTTTGTGTTACGTTGACAATGCAAAGGTATGACATTTTTTTATATTACAAAACTTTTTCAGCACTTTTTTTCATTTTTTTTGAAAAAAAATATTACTTTTTTATTACATCATTGATTTTCAATGCTTTAAAATTTTAAAAAATTTGCGCGTTTTTTGTCACACCTGTTACAGTTAAATCACATTTGCGAGATTGTTGCATCTTTACTGTTACAACACGCACCAAATCGGTGCATTTTTTTGTTACGTTATATACAATATCNGCGCGATTGTTACAGCNTTGTCGTCACAATTTCGTGTAACATCCGTCGATATTGGCGTTGCTGATGATTTTTTTGTAATTTTGACCCCAAATTCTTCTATCATGGATCGATCCAATACCCCATACGACAAAAACCCCTGGCCCGTGTTTGTGGGCCTGATATTGACCGTCCTCGCGTGGATAGGCGTTTTCTGCCCCTTTGCCGCGACCGACGAGGAGCTGCGCCTACAGTGCTACATACTGATGGCCGTGGCCGGTGTCGGATGCGCCCTCTGCGTGCTTTGCATCAAACGCTCCCCCTCTATGGGCCTTATCGGCATATTGTCGGGCGCTACCCTGCTGCTCACCCTATTGCTGGGAGCCATAGGTAGCTTCTGATTTTCCGTATATATAATATATTATAGTATGAAAATCGCGCTCCTCAGCTACAACGACACCCTCGGCGGGGCGGCTATCGCCTCCTTCAGGCTCATGCGCGCCCTCCGCGCCTTGGGCCACGACGCGCGTATGGTCGTGTGCCATAAATTCAGCGACGACCCTTACGTCATTGTGGCCGGAAACGCTTTTTCGCACCGTGCCGCCTTTCTCGCCGAGCGCGCCGCCATATTCATAAACAACGGCTACAATAGGCGCGATTTGTTCAAGGTGTCTACCGCCTCGTTTGGCGTCGACGTGCTCGACAACGACTTCGTCAGAGACGCCGATGCGGTCCAGATCGGGTGGATCAACCAGGGCCTCCTCTCGCTCAAAGGGCTGCGACGGCTTTGCTCCGCGGCCAAGCCCGTGGNNTGGACCATGCACGATATNTGGTNCATGACCGGGATCTGCCACCATTCTNTCGGCNGCAAACGCTTCGCCGGGCATTGCGGCGACTGCCGGTTCTTAGGNAAGGAANCCTCCGGGGCCGACCTCTCATATCGCGTATGGCAGCGCAAACGCGAGCTTTATGCCGACGCTCCCNCGCTGCNGTTCGTCGCCGTCAGCAGTTGGGTAAAGAAAAGGGCCGACGAAAGCTCTCTTTTAGGCGACAGAGAGACCGTGGTCATAGGCAACCCCTTCCCTATCGACGATTTCACTCCCGCGGCCCGCGCCGGCGACGGCCAGAGGGTTATCCTTTTCGGGGCCGCGAGGCTCGACGACAGCGTCAAGAGGCTCGATCTGGCCATCGACGCGCTCAACATCCTCGCCGACAGCCACCCTGAGCTTACACGCTCGGTCGTGGCGAGGTTCTACGGGGCCTGCCGCGACAACTCGATATTCGAGCGGCTGCATTTCCCCTACGAGCTGATTGGCCCTGTAGAGTCATCAAGCCTCCCCGCCCTGTACTCAGAGGCCGACGTCGTCCTCTCCACCTCCGAATTCGAGACCCTGGGAGGCACACTCGTCGAAGGAATGGCCTCCGGCGCGGTGCCCGTGACTTACGGCGAGGGGGGCCAAGCCGACTTCATCGCTCATCTCCGCAACGGCTACATAGCCCGATACCTCAACGCCGCCGACACTGCCGACGGGATTCTCTGGGCCCTCAACGCCGCGATTTCACCCGAAGCGCAGCATCGCGACATCGCCTCGCTCTACTCCCCCCAGACCATCGCCAGCCAATATCTCAACCTTTTAAAACAATAATATTATGCAACTCAACGACAAAGTCGACGACTTGCTCGGCATCGACATGAACGGCAACGAAGTGCGCCTCAGCCAATATCCCGGCAAAAAAATCGCCCTCTACTTCTACCCGAAGGACTCCACCCCCGGCTGCACAGCCGAAGCCTGCAACCTGAGAGACAACCTCCCCGAGCTTGAAAAAGCCGGATACCAGGTAATCGGCGTCAGCGTCGACTCCCCCGCTTCTCATCAGAAATTCGCCGCCAAATACTCGCTACCCTTCCCGCTTATCAGCGATGTCGACCATCATCTCGTCGAGAAATTCGGCGTTTGGGGCGAAAAGAAGCTCGCCGGGCGCACCTACATGGGCACCTACCGCACCACCTTCATCATCTCCCCCGAAGGCACCGTAGAGCGTATCATCACCCCCAAGGAAATCAAAACCAAAGACCACGCCGCCCAAATCCTCGCCTGACCCCCGCCCCCCAACCGGCGTTGTGCCCCCCCGAACAGGGAGAGAATATGGAGCGTGCGTCTTCAGGCGCACGAAAGAGAATCGACGCGACAACGACGCGCTGTGCCTCCGAACAGTTGGCAACACACTATCCTTCAACCCAATACTGGGTGACGGCTTCAGCCGTCAGAAACCGTCCGTAGTACTCCCTTTAATTCATATAATGATTTTTATCGCATATTCCATTGGTGTTTGTGGGCTTTTTTCCTATCTTTGCCGTGTTGGGCGGCGTATGCTGCCTCGCGGGAGGTTGCCAAAAATCCGGAACAGAGTAGGTGGTATTTTTTTAACATGACTTATATATGGGAAGTCCATCGTCTAAAGCCGCGTGCATGGATCGAATAGCGCATTACCAGAGTAATATCGCACAGATGCAGTCGCTCCTGGCTCAAGCTAGGCAGTATAAGGATAAGAGCCGCGCTGAATACCTTAAGGGCCAGATCGCTAAAACGAAGGCCGACATCGCTGCCCTGCGCGCGAAAGCTAAAACGCTGAAATGAGTCTCGGCTATCAGTTCTCCGACCCTCTCCCAATCTCCGGGAGGGGGTTTGTTTGGTTGCCCTATAGCGGTGAATCGCTGATTTCTCCGGAGCGTTTTGCTCTGGAGGTGTGGCACAGGATAGTTTCTGACATTGACAGTGACGAACAGTGGCGAGAGTTCCTGGTGCGCTACCGCCACGTATGTTCGTGTTATGTACTCTATCCCAATGATATGACAGAGCCTATCGCGATGTGCTATATTCTTGGGGAGCATGCCATGTACGACGACGCGGCCCCGGGGACGGTAGTCTCGGCGCATGGCGGGGGGTGGAGGACTGATTTGGGAAGTAAACTCCTGCATGCAAGGGCTTGGGTAGCGATGGTACGCCATTTAGCATCGCTGGGATGCACCGTGCTGACGAGCGTGAAGGACGACAATCTGCCCGCGCGGCATCTGGTCACAAAGACGGGGTTCGCATTGAATGATATAGGCATGTATGAGTACGACCCCGCGAGCGACGCGATTTTTGCGGATTGATGTGTTGTCAGCCCCCCTTTGATCGATATAAACTGATTTTCGGTGCTTGCTTATTAAAAAATATTGTTATCTTTGCATTTCTCAGCAATTATAACACTATCGAATATGACTTTTGCCGAATCAGCCAATGCCGTCTTCAACCTCTCGACGGCCGACTATCATATTAAGGATCACGTAGATACCCCGATCGCCAACCCCTATAAGGAGGGAACTATCGAGCATACGCTATATGCCAAAAACTGGATCGACGCCGTGCAGTGGCACCTTGAGGACATTATACGCGACCCGCAGATCGACCCCGTGGCCGCCCTCGCGCTCAAACGACGCATCGACCGCTCCAACCAGGACCGCACCGACATGGTAGAGGAACTCGACACTTACTTCCGCGAGAAATATGCCGACGTCCACGTCGCCCCCGACGCCACCATCAACACCGAGTCGCCCGCTTGGGCTCTCGACCGCCTCTCGATTCTCGCCCTCAAAATCTACCACATGCAGGCCGAGACCGCCCGAGCCGACGCGTCGCCCGAGCATATCGCCCGATGCCAGGCAAAACTCGACGTGCTGCTCGAACAGCGCGTCGACCTCTCGACTGCTATCGACCAGCTCCTTAGCGACATTGCCGCCGGACGCAAGTATATGAAAGTCTACCGCCAGATGAAGATGTATAACGACCCGGCTACCAACCCGGTGCTGTACGCGACTAAAAAATAAGCGATGCCACGCAAATCTGACAACGAATCCCCGCGCCGCAATCCCCGCGGCCTGCGCAACGTGCTGCTGACGCGCTTCTCGGCAATCGGCGACGTGGCCATGACCGTGCCGTCGGTCTACTCCGTGTGCGAAGCCTACCCCGATGTCAGATTCGTCTTCGTCACCCGCAAATCGATGACCTCGATATTCGTCAACCGCCCCGACAATCTCGTGCTCGTAGGCGTCGACCTGAAAAACGAATATAAGGGCATCAGGGGCGTGCTCAGCCTTTTCGACCGACTGCGCCGCGAATATGATATTGACGGCGTCGCCGACCTCCACGACGTGCTCCGCACCAAGATAATGCGCCTTGCCGCCCGGCTCCGCGGCCTCCCCTGCTCGCGAATCCATAAAGGGCGCGGGAAAAAACGCGCCCTCACCCGCAAGGCCAATAAGCTCATGCTCCCGTTGCAGACATCGCTCGAACGCTACCGCAACACGTTCAATCGATTGGGATTCCCCGCCCCCGAGACATTCGAGGGCCTCTTCGCCTCGGGCAAAGCCTCTCCCGAATTATACGCGGCTATCTCCCCCGCGAAGCCCGACGGCGAGCAGTGGATCGGCATAGCCCCTTTCGCCAAGCATCAGGGCAAGATATATCCCCCCGAAATGATGGAAGAGGTGGTAAAAGAGCTGTCTAAGCGACCCTCCACCCGCATATTCCTATTCGGCGGAGGCGAAAAGGAGGCCGCTATACTCGGCCAGTGGGCTAAAAAATATCCCGGGGTAAGGTCGCTCGCCGGCGAGCGCCACGGCTTCGCCACCGAGCTTGCCCTCGTCAGCAATCTCGAATGTATGATCTCGATGGACTCGGCCAATATGCATCTCGCCTCCATTGCCGGCATTCCGGTCGTCAGCGTCTGGGGCGCGACCCACCCCTACTGCGGTTTCAAAGGCTGGCATCAGGAAGACGACAACATGATACAGCTGCCGCTGACGTGCCGCCCCTGCTCGGTGTTCGGCGACAAGCCTTGTCATCGGGGCGACTACCTCTGCCTGACAGCTATTAAGCCCCAAATGATCATCGACCGAGTGACTTGCCTGCTCGACCGACAGTAACCCGCCCTACCGCCGCGAAGCATCCCCCCCATAAGATCTTAACGTCATCAACATCCACGCCAACAGTTTTCGTTCAAATCCACAGCGATGAAAAGACTTTACCGCATAGCCCTATCCTCTGCCGCGCTCCTCGCGCTCTTCTCGGCATCGGCCGAAGTGCCCGTAAGCTACTACCAGTCGGTCAACGGACTGGCCGACTCGGCACTCAAAACCGCCCTGTCGAAGCTGATCTACAACCATCAGGAAGTATCGTCTTACAACAATCTCCCCGACTACTTCAAGAAAACCGACGCTTACGTCTCCGGCGGAGTGCAGTATTGGTGGGATATGTACAGCAACATACCCGTGGCCACCAACATAACCTTCGGCCGATACATGAACCGCGAGCACTCTTTCCCCAAAAGCTGGTGGGGCGGCTCCGAGGCCACTCCCGCCTATGTCGACCTTTTCAACCTCTACCCCTCTGAGGCCAAGGCCAATCAGGCCAAGAGCAACTACCCTCTCGGCGAGGTGTCGACCTCTACCTTCGACAACGGCGTCGTCAAGATCGGATATGCCGTGACAGGGCAAGGAGGAGGCTCGTCTCACGTGTTTGAGCCCAACGAGGAGTACAAAGGCGATTTCGCCCGCACTTATTTCTATATGGTCACGTGCTATCAGTCGCTCACCTGGACCCCCAAGTATATGTATATGCTCCAGCAGGACACCTACCCCACGCTTAAGCCTTGGGCTATCGACCTGCTACTCACATGGGCGCGCGAAGACCCCGTCAGCCAAAAGGAGATTGACCGCAACGAGGCCGTCTACAAAATCCAGAACAACCGCAACCCCTTCATCGACTACCCCGACCTCTGCGAATACATCTGGGGCAACAAGAAGGGCGTGAAATTCAATACCGGCTCTATCTCCGACCCCGTCGGCGACCCCGAGCTGCTGACACCGGTGCAGGACACCGCGCTCGACTTCCCTCAGACCGCTGTAGGCAAGCCCGTCACCGCCCGACTCTACTTCGCCGGCCATAACCTTAAGGGCAACCTCTCGCTCGCCATAACAGGCGCCGACAAAGCCATGTTCTCGATCGAGTCCAAGACCCTCTCATCCACCCTCGTCAACGCCGATGGGGGCACTTCGATCGCCGTCACCTACTCGCCGACAGCGATTGGCAAGCACACGGCCCGACTGATCGTGTCAGACGGCGGCCTTGTTGGCTCCCGCGGCGTGATTCTCAACGCCGAGTGCCTCGAAACGCCTGTGCTGTCGCCGATCATCGCAACCGAAGCCACCGACATCACCGCCGACTCCTACACCGCCAACTGGGAAATCCCCTCGCAGGTAGTCGACTACTACATCGTCACCCGCACCCGCTATATCGGCGGCACGTCGTCGTCCGAGGACATTCTTGCCGAGGACAATTCGCTCCTGATAGAGGACTTCGCCGACTCCGACTCCGAGAGCTACAACGTGCGCTCAGTCCGCTTAGGGTTTGAGTCGCCCCGCTCCAACGAGATTTTCGTGTCGAAATCGGGCGTCACGGGCGTCGAGGCCGAGGCTCCCCTTGGATGGGCCTACCACGAAGGGGGCGTGAGAATCGTGTGCGGCTCCACCCACACCAACGCCACCGTTGTCGATCTCGCCGGCCGCATCGTCATGCTACTCCCCGAAGTCACCAACAACCAGGTGATCCTCCTCCCCTACGGCGCATACCTCATCTACACCGACCAGTCGCGCACCCCCGTCAGGGTTCTCGTCGATTAACCCGGCACCACCCCCGCTACTCAATGGAAAAGAAAACAATATGGGATCTTCAGCGCGACTCCGTCGAGGAGTTTCGCGCCAAAGACAAGATTTCGCTGACCGTAGTGCTCGACAACGTGCGCTCGCTCAACAATATCGGCTCAGTGTTCCGCACATGCGACGGCTTTGCCGTCGAGCGGCTGATGCTTTGCGGCATATCGCAGACCCCGCCATCTCCCGAAATCCATAAGACCGCCCTCGGCGCCGAGGACTCAGTGGCGTGGGAATACTTCAGCACCACCCCCCAGGCCGTCGCCAGATTGCGCTCAGAGGGCTACAGAATCCTCGCTTTGGAGCAAGTCAAGGGAAGTGTCTCGCTGGAGAATTACGAGGCTGAGAAGGGCTTAAAATACGCCGTGATCGCAGGCAACGAAGTCGACGGCGTCGACCAGGCCGTGGTCGACCTCTGCGACGCCTGCCTTGAGATCCCTCAAATGGGCACCAAACACTCGCTCAACGTCGCCGTCAGCACCGCCCTCGCCATCTGGCACTTCTTCCTCCGCCTCCGCTAAAGACATTTTTTTGCGAAAAACCGCAATGCACCGATACGCGAAAAACGCGCCTGTTTCGTATTATAATACAAAACAGGCGCGTTTTTGACGTGTTTGTGCAATTTATTTATTTTACCTGGAGGGAGGTGACGAAGCTGCCTTCGGTGATGGGGGCGCCGGAGGCGGGGATGATCTTCACGTTGTTGAGCTTCAGGCCGTCGACGTAGTTGAGATAGAAGCCGCGGTCGGTCGCGAAGGCGCAGTCGGTAAGGGTGATGTCCTTGATATACATTTCGGGAAGGCCGCGGAACTCGGCTGCCTTATCGGCTCCGTTGCAGTAGACGTGGCTCATCGTGATGTTGCGGAAAAGGGGAGTGCCCTCATCGGCCACGGGAGCGGGCTCTGAATCCTTGAGGATTACGTTGCCCTTCTCGTCGAGGGGAGCCTTGCCGCCGTAGTACATATTGAAAACCAGCGCGTTGCCGCCGATATTATACATNTTGATNCCGTCGNTNTAGNTGTTCTNGACNACGCCGCCGCGTCCGCGACCCGACTTGAAGCGGAGGCCCACGTCGGTGCCGTCGAATGAGCAGTTACGGCACACGACATCTTTCACGCCGCCCGTCATCTCGGAGCCGACCACGAAGCCGCCATGACCGTGGTAGACCACGCAGCCGTCGACGAGCACCCGCGAGGTAGGGACGCCGCGGTCGCGACCCGGCTTGTCTTTACCCGATTTCAGGCAGATAGCGTCGTCGCCCACGTCTAAGGTAGAGTTGACGAGGAGCACGTCGGTGCACGACTCCAGGTCGAGGCCGTCGCCATTCTGCGCATACCAGGGGTTACGGATGTTGATGCCGTCGATGATCATGTTGCGGCAAAGGAGGGGGTGAACGTTCCAGGCGGGCGAATTCTCAAAGGTCACGCCTTTGAGGAGCACGTTCTCGCAGTCGCGGAGCACCACCATGTTGGGGCGCGAGAAATCGTGGAGGATAGCGTTGAGCGAATCGGGGTCGGCGATATACTCAGCGGTAATCTTATCGGGGTTCATGTTGCCGTAGGCGATGCGCTCGTTGGGATACCAGGTGTTGCCGTTATTACCCACAACGCCGCCGCTCTCGGTGACTTTCTTCCACTGGCCGTCGGTGGTTTTGGAGCGCTTGAGGGCGCGCCAGTTCTGGCCGTTGCCGTTGAATATGCCTTCGCCGGTGATAGCGATGTTTTTCTTACCCACGGCGCTGATAGGGGCCTGGCAACGCTTCACCATCAACCCCTCGAAAGAGCTGTCGACGAGCGGGTAGTCGTTGAGATTCGCGGAGAAGAGCACAAATGCGCCCTGCTCGGCGTGAAGGTCGATATTGTCTTCGAGGGTGATAGGGCCTGTGAGCCACATGCCGGCGGGCACGATCAGGTGGCCGCCCCCTTTCTGCGCGAGATGGGCTATAGCTTTGGCAAACGCTTCGGTGTTGGAGGTCACTCCGTCATCAACGCCGCCGAAATCCTTAAGGCTGACGGAGTAGTCGGGGATAACGGGAGCCGATACGGGGGTAAGCTCGATAGGGGAGTTCTTATAATACGACGAGTAGTCGGCCTGGTGGGAGCAGACGTGACCCTTCGCTCCGAGCGATAGAGCGAGCATCATAGCCGCTGAGGCTGCCAAGAATTTTTTCATGGAAATGGTATTGGTTTAAATGTTATGGAATTACTCTCAATTAGAAACGTGAATAAAAAAGAATGAGTAAGAAAAGACGAATCTTTAACTTACTCATTCTCCTCTCTCTCCTGCGGTGCGGACGGGACTCGAACCCGCGACCCCTAGCGTGACAGGCTAGTATTCTAACCAGCTGAACTACCGCACCATTGTTTGGAGTGCAACCGCTTTATTCCCGATTGCGAGTGCAAAGATAGAGCAGATTTTTTTTCTATGCAAATATTTTCGGCGTTTTTTTTAAAAAAACTCCATATTTACCAATTTTTGGAAGATTTGGCGACCGTGAGCATGGTTTCGGGGGCAATCCGGCGGGTCATAGCCACTGACTTTATACCCCCGACAACCGCCTCCGAGAGGATAGAATCATCGTCGAGGCGCAGCGCCGACCCGATAAAAATGTCGCGAAGCACGGCTCCCTGACTGCCCGAAGCCTTAAACACCGCCTCTTTGATAGTCCAGGCGGCGAGGTAGGGGAGGTCGGTGAGCGGAGCCAGGCGCTCAAACTCGTCGTCAGAGATGAATTTCGCGGTCAATCGCGGCAATCGCTCGCTATCCTCTTCAACATCAATACCGACACCCGCTTCCGGGGCATCGACCCAAGCGATGGCCGCGTGACGCGGGCTATGGCTCAGGGAGAAGCTGCCGACGCCGTCTATGGCGGGCGCGCCGTCGGGTGCGTGCGACAGCAGCCTTCCGGGGGCTATACAGCCGTTGATCAAGGAGTAGACAGCCTCGCGCTCGGCCCGGCGCTTGGCGAGCTTAAGCGAATCGGCATCGGCCCGCTGCGCTGCCGTGAGCGAAGCCGCAGCCGCGTCGCCAAGCTTCATGCAGGCGTAGTTGACGCCCGAAAAGGCCGACCGAATCATGGGCGGAGGGTTTTGAGCGAATGGACAATATCGCGGCGGAGCATATCGACAACGGGCGCGATCGAGTCAATCGACATTTTGTCGCCCTTGATATGCGCGGCCCCGCTGACCACCAACCCCTCATGATCGGTGGCGAGGAACTGCACCGGGGTGGCTCCGGCCCCCTGGTTGTCGACAACCNCCTCGNAGTCGAGCGAATAGGGGGTCGCGAAGCTCAGAATCTCGGCCTCGCGGCCGCCGAGGTTTAGGGCGATGCGCTCCGAGCGGTTGTCGATAGCTGACGCGAGCTCCGCGGGGGCTACGGTTGAAAACGTGTAGNANATCACTGCATTGTGAGCNGGATACTCNACGTCNACCCAGCGATCGCGGCTGTCGCTCCTGGTGACATTGCCCCGGGCCGAGTCATTAATCTGCAACGAGTAGGGGAGACCCGCATCGCTGTGATAGGTCGAGTCGGGGATCTCTATGCGGGGGTATGCCTTACGCCGAGGTATAGGCGCGGAGCTGTCGGCGCCCGAGCACCCTGCCGTCAACACGATCAACAACGGCGCGACGCGGCCAATCAGGAGTTTTCTCATCGCTTTTTACGGTTAAAATTGGGGAAATATCAGGCTCATCGCCGCGGGGCGCTTACTTGGTCTGGATTTCAGACATCACTTTGACGCGGACCGAAGTGATACGATGATGCTCGATATCGAGAATGAGGAAGCGGCAACGGCCATAGACGAGCGGCTCCTTCTCCTTCGGGAAGTCGCCCTTAATAGCGAGGAGCATCCCGGCGAGGGTCTCGCAATCCTCGCTCACGTCCTTGTACTCCTCCTCGTCGAGGCCGGTGATACGGAAGAAATCGTTGAGAAGCGTGCGCCCCTCGAATATATAGGTGTCGTCGGGGAGTCGGCGATAGGTGGTCTCCTCCTCGTCATACTCGTCGTTGATGTCTCCCACGATTTCCTCAAGCACGTCCTCAAGGGTGACGATACCCTGGGTGCCGCCAAACTCATCGATAACGACAGCCATGTGGATCTTCATTTTGCGGAAATCTTCGAGCAGGTCGTCGATAGAGCGCGATTCGGGCACGTAATATGGCTTGCGCAGCAGCTTTCGCCAGTCGAAATCGTCGGTTTCCTTACCGATATAGGGGAGCAGGTCGCGGCTGTAGAGTATGCCTTTGATATCGTCCTGAGTCTTCTCATAGACGGGGATGCGCGCGTAGCCCGACTCGATGATGGTGTGCATCACGTCGTTGAAGTCGGAGTCGTAGTCGANGNCTGTGATGTNGANGCGGGGAGNCATGATCTCAGAGGNGGTGGNGTCGCNGAAGCGANGTANCTCCTNTANCATCTTGCGCTNGTNGCNCGNNCNCACGTNGGTGATTTCGAGAGCNTTCGACAGCTNGTCGGNCGACAGATTGTCGGCCTTTTTCGTAACCACGCGGTTGACAATGCCTGTGCTTTTCACCAGCATCGATGATAGAGGATAAAACAGCGATTCTAAAGCCGAGAGGGGCTTGACGGCGAATTTGGCCCACCCCAGCGGGTTGCTTTTGGAGTAGAGTTTGGGGAAAATTTCGCCGAAGAGAAGGATAAGGAATGTAAGGATAACGGTTTGCAGCACGAAGCTCCACACTTCGCCCATGCCTTCAAACACCGGGCCGAGGGCAAAGTTGGTAAGAACCACTATCGTCACGTTGACCAGATTGTTGGAGATAAGGATGGTAGCGAGAAGTCGCTCGGGCGATTTCAGCAGCCGCCTGACGGCGTCGCCCTCCGGAGCGTCGTCGAGCTCTTCATCTTCGGGGTCGATAGAGAAAAAGGCTATTTCGCTGCCCGACACGAAACCAGAAACGAAAAGGAATACAACGGCAATCGCGAGCGCGATAATCTGCGCTGTGTCGAAAACCACTGGGAGCTGACATAAAACGGCGTCAGCGACCGGCAAGGGATCTGAGTCCAAAATCGAAGTAATTAGTTAATACATAAGCCCCTAAGAACAATCGGGGCCAAAAACAACGTTTGAGAACCACAAATGTACAAAAAAAATTTAATTCAACGGCCGAAAACTCCCTAAAACGACCCCAACGTAATAACAAAACCGTAAAAAAAACAGCAAACTCATCTACACTTTGGAAGTTTAAAGAATAATTCGTAATTTCGCACTGTCAATCAAGCGGATTGGCAGACATATTTATAAGAAGCGTTTATCAACGCTCATTTGACAAAATAGAAATCTGGAAAATTTCACTCGGGGTCAAATGTGGCAGTGATGGATGCCTTTCGTTGGTGTATATCAATAAGATATTCACATAACTTGCGTGAGGCTCTAACTGCTCGTTTCATTCCGAAAGGCATTCCAGAGCCTCTATTTTGTGAGACGAGTAGAGATATAGACTCTCACGCTCCTTTTTTATAAACCAACTCAATGGCCAAAGAGAGGGTCCAGAGGCATTGAAAAGTATAATGAAAAATAGCAATAGAAAACTTTGCCTGTGGCTTGTAATGTTTATAGCACTGGTTTGTCCTTCAATACTCCTTGCAGAAATGAGAGTAGTTGTAGAAGATAACGGATTCGTGTACTACAAGGATGGGGACAATATCTATAACTACAACAAGGAGTTAATTATTCCAGCCTCTCGCGGCTACAGTTTTGTTTGGTTTAGACCTTCTCCTGTTTTCGGAGGGTTCTTTTATGTTTACAAAAAGACAGAAGCGGGTAAATTATATGGAGTTTGTGACATCTCTGGTAAAGNGATTANTGCNCCAAAATACGACTTTTTATATAGAGGTTCGGACTCTGATCCGTATTTCTCTATTGATTGGCAAAGAGCAGTTGATTTTAATGGCAAGGAGTATGTCTCCAAAAGTGGGTCCTTAGTTTTTAGATACGGATACGGCTTTTATAATGGTTTTTTTTGGGAGGGACCGAAGAAACTGGGTAAATTTAATAAAAAAGAATATTATCGACTTGTTGATTTAGGAAGACAAACGCTAAGAGCCACTCGAAGCCTTCCGGAGAATTCAAAAAAATCACAATGCATAATGACTAAAAACGAAAAATACAATGCTTCAAAATCTGATACTGAAGATGTTTTTACTTGGATAAAATTGAATTCAAATGGATTGACTGGAGCTTCAAATCTCAAAGGAGAGATTATTATTCCAACCGTTTATGAGGAAATTGAATATATGGATTTAGGAGATGGTATGGGATGTTTCGTTTGCACAGAGTCTTCGTTTAAAAAGTATTTACTTTAACCGGTCGTATGCTTTTTTACGTGTTTGGTAATGGTAAATTAGGANTCATTAGNGGTAAAANTGGGTATTNCTCNNATGAATANTTTGATNNTAANGGTCCTTATGNAGAAATCCATAATATTTCCGGCGACTGCATTGTTGGTTCACAAAATAGAAAAAATCGAGAAAATTATGAAGATGTTCTTTATCGTAAGGACTCGCACACAGGTGACTTAGGCTATTTTCAAATTTATAAAAAAGGGAAATGCGGAGCAGTGGATATTTATGGAAATTTGATAGTAGAACCACGCTATAAAATATTAGGTTATGGGAAACGAGGTTTTTCCGGGAATGGTAAATGGCTTGGCATAGAATTAAGAAGTGATGGAACTGCCGATAATAGTCAACAGCTTAAATGGGCCCGCGAGAAACAAGAAAATAGGCAGCGAATAGTTAATGGATTGTTTCAAAGCTTTGCAATCGGCCTTCAAACGTCACTTGCTATGTGTCAAAATTCCCAGTATGCTTCAAGTATCCCTCAAGCTCCTGTTGGTTCTCTTGCCGCCCAAATGGAACAGCCGGGGTATTTTAATGCTATCAACAATCAATTAATGGCCACAAGTATTGCCCAAGTTCAGCAACAAGATTGGAACGAATATGAGAGAGTGAAACGAGATTTGCATCGCCCCNACATGACTTATGGAGNANATCAGGTNATGCAANGCCANGCTATCNNGACACNTAAANANGANGGCTATGACATCATCGCAGAGCAAAGAAAGATTGCTGATGATTTACACCAAGCTAATAGAGAAATGTGGAATTCAGCCAAAAAGAACATTGAAATAGTACGGGAATATAATGACCTGAAATCTGGGGTGGTATCATCAGCGAGTGCGTCAGAAACGACTAATTCTCTTAAGGACACAAAACCCACAAAAGAATCATCTACCAATACTAATCAAAATAATAATAATTCACAAAATCAATCTTCGTCAGTGAATAAAACTGAAAAACAAGAATATGACTCAAAAGAACAATTTAAGCATGACCCTGTTTCAAGTGATGATTATAGACTGATTAAAAAGATTGATTTATATTACCGAGATGGGAATACAGCCCATAAAAAAAATCTAAACGCAGAATTGTATAAGAAAGGGGCTCATTTATATGTGAAAATTGGTGATACATATTACCTAAGGATGGCACCCAACTGGCAACGTTTTCAAAATGCAATCAATTATGGGCATCAACAACTTTACTTTAACAACTGACACATTAGAATTTAATTCTATATTGACCAATAGTAGTGGTGCGATAAAGATCCATCCACTATGGCTAAAGTATTAGTATTCTATCAAATACAAGAGGATATTGTATTTTTGATTTGAAGTTAATTTATTAATCTTGGTGCAGTGAGCACCAAGATTAATAAATTAACTCTTCCGGGTCGTAAAATTAATAACGTCTCCTGGCGTTTTGGGACAAAGACACCGGCAATCTGGTAATCGCTACCCACGGATTTGTGAAGAAAACTCAGAAGACTCCCGAAAGTGAGCTTGCACATGCCGAAGCACTGAGAAAAATTTATTACAACGAGAAAAATAAGAGGTAAAAAATGGAAAAGATGAAATTATACACCCACGAAGAAATGCTTGACCGCGTAGTCGGCAAGAAAGGAACACAACGCCGCGACGCGATGGAAGCCGAGTTGCAGTCTTACCTTATAGGCGAGGCTATCAAACAAGCGAGAAAGGAAAAGAATCTCACGCAAGAGCAGCTTGGAAAGCTGATGGGCGTTCAAAGAGCGCAGGTGTCAAGAATTGAAAGCGGCCATAACCTTACAATCGGAACTATCGTCAGAGCTTTTAAAGCTATGGGCGTACCTGCAGCGTTTTCATACGGGGGAGTCTCTTTGCCTCTCTGCTGAAGGAGATTTTTAAGTAAAAAGTATGAGTGATGAGTGACGAAGTGGATTGTGGGCGATAGGGGTGGGGTACTATTTATATTAACCGGTGTTATTTTAGAAGTTTGCGGTCGGTGTCACCACTTTCAAGGATCTGCATTTGGTGAATGGCTATTTGATTTAGCTTCATTAGCCGCTCACTCTGCGGTATCCCTTGCTCGATAAACACGGCATTGAGATTTTCCATGTTAGAGAGACATATAAGTTCGTTGACCGTAGCATAATCGCGNATATTACCTTNCANNNCCGGATTATCGTCGCNCCACCTGCGAGCCGTCATACCGAACATTGCCACATTGAGAACATCGGCTTCATCTGCATAAACATGANAANCCTGTTCGCGTGTGATTTCCGACGGGAGTAAATGTGTTTTTATAGCATCAGTATGGANGCGATAGTTGNTTNNGGNTNNCTCNCGNTTNGCCGANCNTCCGAGCAACTTTTGTTCCTCGGCTTTAAGCCGTTGAAATTCTNCGNTAAGNTAGAGTTTGAAAGGCACACTGATAGCGGAACCAAATTCAAAGGCTATATCTTTGTGCGCGTATGTACCGCCATAACGTCCTTTTTTGACTACAATACCAATAGCATTCGTTCGTTCAATCCATTCTGACGCACTCAATACAAAAGATGGCAATCCGGCGCTCATTCTAAAGTGGTCAAATTCGACCACTTAAATGAAATAATTCTGAGATTTTGATATTCTCTGGGTCATTTTTAATCCAAAGCAGCAAAATCCGCATTTTTTAAGTATGAAGTATGAGGGATGGGGTATTTAGCAGCGGTATTTGGGTGGTTATTTAGATATTCGATACGTATTTGGTTGGGAGTCAGGAGGATGCTCCGTGGAGCATCCCTACTGTCTGTCAGCGTTTTAGGGGTTGTTTCTCTTTCGCACGCCTGAAGACGTGCGCTCCATGTTCGGGGGGCACAGCGCGTTGTTTCGCTTTGGGGCGGATAAGAGGGATACGATACGTATTTGGTTGGGTGTCAGGAGGATGCTCCGTGGAGCATCCCTACTGTTCGCTACAAATTTGGGTGAGAATCGGGAGCACGTTGTTGCCGAATCGTATTTACGATTTTTAGGGAGGAAGGGGCGGGATTACGGAAGTTTTTTATTAACTTCGCAGGTTGTTAACAGTATGTTGATAACTTGCGTAACAACGCTGACAGCCAACGCAAAGAGGTGTTTATCACGCGTTGATAAGCGTGTTGAAAAGAGGTTGTCGGGCAAGTGATCAACGTTAAAAATAAGTAACGTATCGAAAATCACTCATGAAGAAGAAACTTGTAATATCGACCGGCGCGGGTATCAGCGCCGAGAGCGGCATAAGCACTTTTCGCGACGCCGACGGCCTTTGGGAGAATTACGACGTGATGGAGGTGTGCTCGGCCGACGGGTTCGCTCGCAACCCGAAGCTGGTGCATGATTTCTACAACGCGCGCCGCCGCCAACTCGCCGACGTGAAGCCCAATGCGGCCCACTACGGCCTTGTGGAGCTTGAGAAGGACTATGACGTATACGTAATAACCCAGAACGTCGACGACCTGCATGAGCGCGNCGGGAGCANAAACATTCTTCACCTACACGGCGAACTGATGACGCTCCGCGCCGTCGACGACGAGTCGAAAGTGTGGCGGCTCAAGGACGCGGCTTTCGAGTCGTCGCCTGAAATGACTATCGAGGGCCACCGCGTGCGCCCCAACATAGTTTTCTTTCAGGAGGCTGNGNCGATGATGGAGCCGGCGGNCCAACTGGCGTCGGAGGCCGATATATTCGTGGTGATAGGCACCACGCTGCAGGTTTATCCCGCGGCGGCGCTGCTCCACTACGTTCGCCCCGGAGTGCCGGTATATTACATCGACCCCAACCCCGCGAACGTTCCGGCCAATGTCAACGTCATTAAGGCGAAGGCCACCGACGGGGTAAGACAGCTCATAGAAACGCTTAAGCCCTAAAACGCAAGGACGAACGACTGGCGAGGGAGATGGGGGCTCAGACAGAGCACGCCCGTCAACCCGTTGCTGAAATCCATGCCGCAGCGGGCACCGGCGCAGAGAAGCATCCAGCGGGCCTCCATAGATGGGCGCTCGAGATGACGCACCACTACAGTAAGCCGGGGCTTGGTGAGGCTCGCGGCGGTATCGACCGTAAGGCTGGGGCCGATCGACTTCACCATTGCCGCGACTTTATCGAAAACGCCGGAGGCCTCGTCGCCCAATATCACCATCCGCGCCCGGCAGGGATCGGCCACAAACTCCACGCGGCTGTCGGCCATAGATATAGCCTGGCCGACAACGTCGTCGCACCCCGCCACGAAAACCGCATCGGGGGAGAAGCGGCACACAAGGCGATGGATAAGCGAAGCGAAGCGGAAATCGGCCGGCGAGAGCCCGCGCAGACGCTCATAGGCGTAATACTCCCCCCGCTCGGCAAGCACCTCCCTGATCAAAGCGTAGGCAAAGGGGGAGTGGATGCCGAAGCCTTTTGAACGCCAAAGCATTAAAGGGCGGCGGAGGAAACGTTGGATAGCGTGCATGGCTGATTTTTTTTGCAAATTAACTCCATTTTGCCGAAATTAGCAAACGAAATTCAAGATTCAACCCGACACAAAGCCCGCTTAAAAATGATTTCTGACGATAAACTGCGCGATATGTTCGCGTCGCATCTGCTGCTTGAGCGAGGATTGGCGCGTAACTCGGTAGCGGCCTACACGGAGGACGTGGTCAAGCTTCAGCGCTATCTCGCGACGGAGTCGCTGAAGATAGAGGACGTGACGCTGAGCGACCTGCAGACGTTCGCCGCCTCGATCTACGACCTCGGAGTGGCGCCCCGGACGCTTGCGCGGATAATCTCGGGCATGAAATCGTTTTTCAGGTGGCTCCACTCGGAGGGGTACATACAGCACGACCCCACGATATTATTCGAGGGGCCAAAGGTGGGGCGCAAACTCCCCGAGATACTATCGGTGGAGGATGTCGACACGATGATAGCCTGCATCGACGTGTCGACCTTCGAGGGGGTGCGCAACCTCGCCATCATCGAAACCCTCTACGGATGCGGGCTGCGAGTGTCGGAGCTGACCAATCTGGAAATAAGCAAGATATATTTCGACGAGCAGTATCTTATAGTGACCGGAAAGGGGAGCAAGGAGAGGCTGGTGCCTATGTCGGGGGCCTCGATCGAGGCGATAAGAGACTATATGATAGAGCGGGAAGAGGTAAATATAAAGCCGGGGGAGGAGAATATGCTCTTCGTAAGCAAGCGGGGAAGACGACTGACGCGGATGATGATTTTCTACATCGTCACGCGACTCGCCGAAGCCGCCGGCATACGCAAAACGATTTCGCCCCACACGCTCAGACACTCCTTCGCCACGCATCTGCTCGAAGGGGGCGCCAACCTCAGAGCCATACAGCAGATGCTCGGCCACGAATCGATCGCGACCACTGAGATCTACCTGCATCTCGACCGCACGTATCTGCGCAGAGAAATACTCGAACACCACCCGCGAAACAAATATCGCTAAGAGCCTGTCCCATAAAATATGCGACCTCAGCTTTAACAGATTTTATGGGACAGGCTCTAAATATCGGAGAGGGGAGTGCGCCGACGGCGGGAAGCGGTGTAGGCCGAAGGGGTCATGCCGGTCTCCTGCTTGAACTGGCGCGAGAGGAAAGCGGGGGTGGAGTAGCCGAGGCGATAGGCAATCTCGGTAGGCGACTCTCCGTAGGACAACAGCTCCTTAGCCTTCTCAATCTTCGCGGCGATGTAGTATTTCTCGATCGTGCGCCCCTCGGTGGCCGAGAACACGCGGCTCACCGAGCGATAATCGCGCCCGGCGGCATCCTCAATACACCGCGAGAGATTGCGCGAGCAGGGCTCGGCCGAATTAACATGGGCGAGCACCGTGCGCTTCACAATCTCGACGAGCCTCTTGGCCGGGTCGACAATACGCTCGAAGCCGAGGTCGGCAAGCCCCTCGTCGAGGCGGGCAAGCTGCCCGGCCGAGAGGTCGTCGTCGGCAATATCGGCAAACCCGAGCCCGACGCCTTTAGCTTCGAGCCCGAGTTCGTTAAGCAGACCGAGCACCGCCGCGATGCAGTGGCGGCACACCATATTCCTTATATCTATTCTCATACTGTCATTACAGATCAGGCAAGCTCAGCCTCATAGCCGAGAGCGCGAATCTTGGCGACCACGTCGTCGGGAGCGATGTCGCCCGCAACTTCGGCGGTAGAATTACCGAGGTCGACAACGACCTCTTCAACTCCAGCCAACGATTCGAGACCTTTTTGCACATTTGCCTGGCAATGAGGGCACATCATGCCTTTTACTTTATAAACGGTTTTCATTTCGGTAGATTGTATTTGGGGTTTTGATTTGAATTTTTTAACAACGAGCGCGTTGATCAGCAGAACGACCAGAAGCGCAGAGCAAAGCGTCGAGAAGAGGGGAAACGAGTGCCCGGCATGGCAGCAGGCCGCGAGCGACCCGGTAGGCACAAACCACGACGCGGGAAGGAGATAATCAATCAGCAGGCCGAAACCTATGGCCGTCGCCACGACCGAGCCGACATACACGGCAGTGGCCTTCGCCCCGAGCGAGCGCTTCAGCACCATCACCGAAGCGAAATTAGCCGCCGGCCCAGCCATCAGCATGACAAACGCGACGCCCGGCGACAACCCCTTGAGCATAAGGGAAAGAGCGATAGGGATAGACCCGGTGGCGCATATATACATAGGCACGGCCACCGCCACCATCGCCAGCATGGCCAACAAGGGGTAGCGGGCGAGCCCGGTGAAAATGTCGTCGGGCACAAGCACGGTGATCAGCGCGGCAACCACAAGGCCGATGACAAGCCATTTGCCGACGTGGCTTATCATGTCGCCGAAGCCATATTTGACCGAGGCGACCACCTTGCCGAAGAACGAGCCGCGACTCTGCTCCGCATCGGCCTGGCAGCCGCCTGATCGGGCTGCGGGGGTGCTTTCATCGGCCAAATCGGCGTCGGGCGCGATCCGGCCGATAGCCAAGCCGCCGAACATCGCGCCGACAAGAGCTCCAACCGGGCGTATCACCGCCATAGCGGGGCCGAGAAGCGAGTATGTGGCGGCAATGGAGTCGACGCCCGTCTGAGGCGTGGCGATCAGAAAGGAGGCCGAAGCGGCGTTTGACNCGCCGCCNCGCTTAAGCGAGACAGCCGTTGGGAGCACACCGCNGGAGCATAGAGGCAACGGAANACCAAACAGGGCCGCCTTGGCGACAGGCTTAAGGCCGTTGCCCGAAAGNNGACGGCTCATCATCTCAGGCTTCACAAAGACGTGAAGCACCCCGGCGATGAGAAATCCGAGGAGTATATAAGGCGACATCTCGTTGAGAATCGCCAGAAGAGAATAAACCAATTCCATTTCGATTAAATTTTTGCAATACAAAGTTCGGCAAAAAACGGCGAATCACTATTACACTCTGCCGCGTTTTCGTTGCATTTTATTCAAAAAACGTGCCGATAAGCTGTTTTATTTGCCAAAAGCGTTGATTTTTCATACCTTTGTAAGTTAATATTGACGGCTAAGACAATAATCATACAAAGTANTTACNAATACTTAAGCGAGTATCGAAAATCAGTTAACGNAATCANCATCGNCCNAAGATGAAANTACGCAGAGCCTTANTTTCGTTAGCGTGCGCAGCCGNGGCNACCTCAGCTTTGGCCGGCGCCCCTAAATACATCTTCTATTTCATAGGCGACGGAATGGGCCCGGGGCAGGTAATGAACGCCGAGACCTACAATCGGCTCGTGCTTGGCTCGGACAACACGCTGACCATGTCGAGCCTTCCGGTAAATTCCTACGCCACCACCTATTCAGCATCGAGCCCCGTAACCGACTCAGCAGCGGCGNGAACAGCCTTNTCGACCGGCCACAAGACCAAAAACGGGANGCTCGGCNTGAGTCCCGNCACCATCGCCGTCANCTCAGTGGCCGAAACGCTGAAGAAAAACGGCTACGGCATAGGCATCATAACCACCGTGGCGGCCGACGACGCCACTCCCGGCGCCTTTTACGCCCATGTGCCTAACCGCAAGATGTATTACGAGATAGGGCGGTATGCGGCGGAGTCGGATTACGAAGTGATAGCCGGGGCCTCGATGCGCGGAGCCAAGAAGGATGGCAAGTCGACAGGACTGATCGAGTACATAGAGTCGAACGGCGTAGAGATAGCGAAATCGCTCGACGACATGGCCCGCAGCGAATCGCGCAGAGTAATGCTGCTGCCCGACAAGGCACTCTGGGAATGGAACATAGGTTACACGATCGACTCTGTGGCCGGAGAGCCTACGCTCGCGGAAATCACCTCGGCCACAATCGACCACCTGATGAAGCATACGCCCGACCGCTTTTTCATCATGGCCGAAGGGGGCAACATCGACCACGCCGGCCACGCCAACGACGGCGGCACGGTAGTAAAAGAGGTATTGGCCTTCGACCAGGCGATAGCCCGCGCCATAGAGTTTTACCGCGCCCACCCCGAAGAGACCCTTATCGTCATCACCGCCGACCATGAAACTGGGGGCATGTCGGTAGGGAACAGCGCCACAGGCTACAACACCTATCCGCAATATCTCGCGGCTCAGAGGATGTCGAAAGAGGCTTTCTCGAAATACTGCGACCGCCTTATCGAAGAGAAAGCGCCCATGAACTGGGAGGATATGAAAGCGCAGCTGACCGACAAATTCGGCCTATACGGCATTTTGCCGATTGATGAAGCCGCCGACGCGCGGCTGCGGCAGGCTTTTGACAAGACATTCAAGTCGGGCGCGTCGAGCGACCGCCAGGCGACGCTCTACGCCGACATAAACCCCTTCCCGGTCGAAGTGTTCAAGATAATCAACGACGCGGCCGGGATAGGCTGGACCACGCTCTCCCACACGGGCAGCATGGTGCCTCTTTACGCCATAGGCAGCGGAGCGGAACTATTCACAGGGCAGAACGACAACACCCAGATACCCGCCAAGATACTTAAAGCCGCCGGGCTTTAACCTCGGCAACCGACATAGAGAATCAACAACACAAAAAACTCACTAATAAACAATCAAGACAATGCAGAAACTCAAATTTCTTTTCATATCGCTCGTAGCCATCGTCAGCTGCGCTTCGGCCGGAGCGCAGTCGCTCGACCGCATCAATATCGACATCAACCAGGTAGACGTCAACGTGACGCGCAACCAAGAGCACTACCGCGACCTGATGAACCGCTTCATCAAAGCCGACACGACATTGCGTCTCGACGAGCTCGCCACTATCTACTACGGCTTCCCCTACACTTACGACTACACCTACGACCCTATGGCCGACTATTCAGAAATAATCGAGCTCTGCAACAATATGCAGTATGCCAAAGCGTTGCCTCTGGTGCGCGAGGAACTGAAGCGCAACCCCGTGTCGATCAAGCTCCTCTCGGAAGCGGTGGCCGGATGCGCTTTCAGCGAAAACTCCGATGACCTCATGGCCGCTCAGGACTATCAGAACCGCCTCGACATGCTCGTGACCACAATCATGGCCACAGGCAAAGGATATAAGGAAAAGAAGCCCTTCCACGTGATCTCAACTGCCGACGCCAAGGCGATCATGACCTACGCGCTCGGGGTGGAGGAAGACAAGTGGCAGACCGCCGTCGACAACAACATACTCGCCTTCCTTTTCCATTTCAAGGGACATGGCCGCGACAACCTGCTTTACTTCGACATCGCGCCCGAAGTGAATTTCCTCAAGCAATAGCATATCCTCTAATCACTCAAAAGGTTGACTATCACTATGAGCAGCTCCGACACCAAGAAAAAATGGACCGAGATAGAGCTCCTGCCTAAATGGGAGGAGAAATTTTACGACGTTTACACCGCCAAGAAGTTCGGTAAATGGGTTATGCTCAAAACCCTCAAACCGGAATACCGCGACAAGGAAGAGTATCAGAAAATGCTCGAAAAGGAATTTGAGGTGAGATACAACTTAGCTCACCCCAACATAGTGATGATCAACGACTTCGAGGAAGTTCCAGGACTCGGCATGTGCATTATCACCGACGACGTCTACGGCGATTCGCTCCGCGACCTGATTGACAACGGCAAGGTCGACGAGAAGATAATTGAAAAAATCACCACGTCGCTGGTCGACGCCATGGCCTACATACAGAAAAACCATATCCTGCACCATCATCTTCGCCCCGAAACCATTATCTTCACCGAAAATATCGGCAATCTGAAGCTAATCGACGTAGGATTTGACCAGCTCGACCACCTCTCTCACAAAGACACCTCGCGCGACATCTACAACTTCGGCGAGATACTCAACGAGGCGCTCGCCTCGCTCCCCGCGCGACACCCTCAACTTCAGCGCGTGGCCGACCGATGCCTCGACCCGAACCCCAAACGCCGCTATCACGACGTGCACGACCTTAAACTGGCTCTGACCGACAGGTCGTCAAACCGCCTTTACATCATAATAATAGTTTTCCTCGCCATAATGACGGCCATACTCGGCTATCTCAACGCGAAATAAATAAAAATCTCCCATCAACCAATCATACCCACGACAATGGCAGTAGAAGTAAGAGAAGTAGCACCAACGAAAAAAGAGCTCACAAAATTCGTGAAATTCGGCATTGACCATTACGACGGAAACCCCTACTTCGTGCCGCCGCTGGTAATGGACGACGTCAACACGCTCCGCCCCGACAAGAACCCGGCCTACGACTTCTGCGAGTCGCAGTCGTTCATGGCCTACCGCGACGGAAAACCCGTAGGGCGTATCACCGCCATAATCAACAACAAGGTCAACGAGAAGAACAACGAGAAGAAGCTGCGCTTCGGCTTCGTGGAATTTATCGACGACGACGAGGTGGTCGACGCGCTCTTCAAAGCCGCCTCCGACTGGGGACGCTCGCGCGGCATGAAGCAGATAGTAGGCCCGATGGGATTCTCCGACATGGACCACGAAGGTATGCTCATAGAGGGTTTCGACCGCCTCGGCACCATGGCCACCATCTACAACTACGACTACTACCCCCGCCAGATGGAGCGCATGGGATTCACCAAAGATGTGGACTGGGTAGAATATCTCATCAAAATACCCGAGGCAATCCCCGAGAAGCATCAGCGCATCGCAGACATCGTCAAGCGCAAATATGGCCTTAAAAGCCTGCGATTCACCTCGCGAAAGAAAATCAAAGACCAGTACGGGCGCGCGCTTTTCGACCTCATCAACGAAGCCTACGACGGCCTATACGGCTATTCGCCGCTGACCGACCGCCAGATCGAGCACTACATCGACCTCTACCTCGGCATACTGCGCCTCGACGATATTTCGGTCATAGTCGACTCCGAGGATAAGCTTGTGGCCGTAGGCATATCGTTAGCCTCTTTCTCTCGCGCGCTGCAGAAAAACCGCGGGCGGCTGTTCCCCTTCGGGTGGTACTATATGCTCAAGCCGCTTCGCGCCAAGGTCGACACCGTAGACCTGCTGCTTATCGCCGTTAAGCCCGAATATCAGAGCAAGGNGGTCAACGCGCTGNTCTTCGCCGACCTTATCCCCCGCTACAACNCGGCGGGCTACAAACAAGCCGANAGCAACGTGGAGCTTGAAGGCNACGAGNACGTGCANAAANAGTGGGAATNCTTCGAGCGCGAGCAACACAAGCGCCGCCGCTGCTTCGTAAAGGAATTATAACCAGGACTCATTTCAGCCCAAATAAAGGCGGCGGCAACCATCGAGAGGTCGCCGCCGCTTATTTGTTATTATTTCTTATCTCAGCGTTTCTTGAACTGCTGGCCAAGCAACAGGGCGGTCAGGCGCACCCAGCGGCTTTCGGGATGGCGCATCAGATACCTGTAGCCGAGCCATGGCACGTAAATACCGCTGACGAGCGACAACACCGTGTAGCACCACCAGGGGAGCGCGACAACATGGCTCAACACCTGCTGGCTGGCGACGTTGCAATACCACGAAATCAAAAAAATCATATAGTTGGCGCCGATAAGATGGTCGAGCACCCTGACATGGTACTTCTCAAGCAACATAGCCCCGGAGACGCACATAAATATGCCAAACAGCGACGCGACGCGCTCCAATGGCGTACCTTCGCCATAGATGAAAAGCGAGGCCCAGAGGGCGGCGAAAACGGCAAATAGGGCGATACTCGCGAGGTCGACGCGCGAATTTATGGCATCGTACCAGTAGGAATAGGCCATGCCGAGGACGAAATACACGCCGAGCCTCACAACCTCATGGACCGAAAAGTATGTGGTCACATCCACTTCGAGCAGCGGCAACACAGCGAAAAGCAGTATCGCGCACAGGAGATAAACCGACACGGCCCTAACGCTCCCGCGGCACAGGTACATGCCTAAATAATTAAGCACCAGCAACAGAAAGCTCGCCTGCAGGAACCAGAAATAGGGTATCACAAGCGAGTCGCCTTTGAATACCGACCGGGCGAAAGAGCCTATCGACATCTCTATCTCATCCTCGGCGATGCCCGACATGAGGGAGCGAGGGACAAAAGTGATAATCGACAGCACGAAGAATGGCAATAACAGCCTTTTGACCTTATTGAGCGTGAAATCTATGGGATGTCTTTCCTTGCCGTGCCCGAAGGTGGTATAAATCATCAGAAACCCCGACACGAAGAGAAACAGAGGCATTCTGAAATTATACATCATGCGGTAGAGCAACATGCTCTGGCCGTGGCCGCCGCCCGGATAAAGGAAAAAGGAGTGACCAAGCACAACGAAGATTATGCCTATAATCTGCAGATATGCCACAAATTTCAGAAACGACCGCGGCTGCGCTTTCGGCTCCATAATCACATCAACTCGATGATTTCGTCAATAGCCAGATGATGATCGGCCTGGAGTCGCGACACGAGAGTGCGCACCGCGTACTCCACATTAGGAGAATTGAAAGCCCGATCGAGATAACTCATGTTTTTGTTGAAAACGCCTTCAACCTCCTCGGCTTCAAGCTCGCAGCTCGATTTACCCTCCTCGGCGAGCCGGCGAAGCAGCTCTTTACTTACCTCGGCGGGGATATTCTGGCGGCGGCGTAAATAGTAGCGGCTTATAACATTTGAAATCAGGAGGCCCGAAGCGAGGTTAAACCGCTTGAGTATATGATTCCACACCGATTTTGCCGAAATATCCTGCGTGCGCGCGAACTGAAACTCAGGATTAAACTCAAGCGAATCGAGATCGGAGCGGTCGATAGAAATGCCCGCGAGATAGCTCTCGGCGTTGAAAATAAACATTGCTATTGTCATCCCGGCCACGCCGTAGCATTTATCCTCAAGGTCGGCGTATCGGAGGAGGTCGTTGGTTTGTTCCATATTAAAGTCAGTATATACACGACAAAGAAGCATGGAACACAAGCTCCATGCTTCCCTTTATCTTATCAATCAATTAACTACAAGAATCTTTGTCACGGCTGCCGAAGAGGAGCCGCCGTCGGAGCCGCCCTGAGAGGCAAACACATAGTAGACGCCTGTCTTCACGCGGTTGCCCGAGGCGTCGCATCCGTCCCACACGTATATGCCGCCGTTGCTCATTCCCTGATGGAAAACATTGCCCGCGGCGTCGGCGATCTTGACGAGCGAATCGTCCATCAAGCCTTTAACTGTAATCCACCCGGTGTATTCGGGGCGCACGGGATTGGGATAAGCGTAGACGTCGCTGTAGTCGCTTGCGCCGGGAGCCGAGTCGGAGTTGTAGCGGAAGAGGCCGTCGACCGTGCCGAAATAAACGGAGTTGGAATTAGGGTCGCACCCTACGGCATAAATCGTATTGGTCGTAAGCATTGAATTATCGGGAGTGAAATGCTCCAGAATCTCAGTGCCGTTCTCGTTGACGAGATAAGCGCCCGAGGTCAATGTTCCTATCCATTTACGCCCGATGCCGTCCTCATCGATGCAAAGCACATTCTCCGCATCGAGAAGATAATCGGCGAAATTAGAGCCATCGTTGCGAGGAACTTTTATACGCTGAATTCTAAAATCGGCCTTGTCGAAGTCCTCAGGATTAGGTATCATGAAAACACCTTGCTCGTAACCGACCCACACTCGGCCTTTGCTATCCTCGAAAAGGGCGGCTATTTCCTGAGTGGTTGAAAAGTCAATTACCTTGCCGTCTTGATCGGTCAATTTGGTAATCAGTCGGAAAGGCACGTCGTCGGATGTGGAGAATGTGCCTTTAGTGTTCATGAAGATTAAGCCTTTCGACCATTTATAGCTATAGATGACAGCATTTGATTTCTTACATACCAGCATAGCAAGGTCGGCACCGCCACTCTCAGATATACCCATCGACATTTTGGTCCAGTCGCTCACCGAAGTATTGTCTTTTTTGAGNGCCTGCGCGCCAACTCGGTGAATGTGGNAACTGGGATTNNAGGTCGACCACCAACGTCCGACCCATAGATTGCCGTNGCGGTCGTAATCGACTGCTAAAATGCGGTNATCATTGTAATACAGCGGNACGAGCGTGCTGTTGGTGTTATCGAAAATATTGACAACCTTGCCGTCTTTCACTTTATACAGACCGTTGTAAATCGAGCCGACATAGTAGGCAGAGGGGTCGTTGAGGTCCTNCCGGACCTGGGCGGTCGAATTGAGCAACGACTNTCNGTCNNGGNNATAGGGGGTGACANCGTAGATNTTACCGTTGTCAAGCACATTGATATACGAAATGACATTGTTGGGCCAATCGGCAGTGTGGTTGTTGGAGAAAGAGTTGTGCGNCACATAAACTTTTCCAGAGGGAGACACCGTGATGCGGCCCACCTTATTGCAAGCGAGGGTCTCACCCTTAATTCGGTCGTTGAGCAGGGTAAGCTGGCCGCCTGAAGTGGAGTATTGCGCGATGCCCGTAGCGTCGCCGCACCAGAGGCGCGATGTATCGTCCCAATAAGCCACATTTTGCTTCTGGAGAGCCGCGGGGAGCATTACGGTGCTGATATTTGAGTCGTCGTCGACCGTTACTATTTTATCATCGCCATAGAAGTAATGACCGTTTTTGGCCGGCTTGGCGTCGTATGACACAACGTCGAGAAAAGTCTGCGTCTCCAACTTGTTGGTATTGAAATCATAGTTGAATATGCATGGACGTCTCTGCATGTAGTAGTCGGTTTCGATAACGAAAGTGCAATCCTTCAATCCGGTCAGGGTATAGGCTTTATTGCTGAGTATACCGCCGTAGAGAGATATGAATTTGTCGGTATTGTTGATACGGTCGCCTATCTTAATCAGCCACATCATTTTATCCTGGCCGTTATAAGCGGCGATATACTGGTCGGTAGCGCCGACTACGGTTATATTCTTACCGTAGTTGCCTGTCTGCCTCACCTCCATTTTCTTATCATCGTAAATGACGAGGCCGAAGTTGGTAGCGACGATGATTTTACCCGGGGCGAAAGCGATGTCGTTGATAACCGAGGGAGTGTTCATGACCGCGTCCTTGATGTCGGGGAGCGAAATCATCTTGCCGTTGTCGTAGATAACGTCCATGCCGGCCGAATTATATACGNCAANGAGGTATNTNCCATCGGNATTGTAGTATATATTCTTGATNCTTACTTCNGAAAGTATATTGTTGANACCGTANTTGTAGGTNTNGTTCTTANCNATGTCGTAGNTCATGAGCGAGCCGGCCGATAAGCAGTACACCTTATCGGNAGTCNCCAGGNGCTTATCGNCGTTCTGAAAGGTANGGTAGACCTGCCATGATCCCACGCCGAGCTGCGCCATAANAGNGACCGGGAGAATCAGAGAGAGAAGTAAAAATGCTTTCTTTATCATATTGTTAAGAGGGAGATGTTATATCTGAGTGAGTATTTCGATGAGTTTGCGAGTGGCTTTGCCCCTGTGCGACACAAGGTTTTTATCCTCCGACGTCATTTGGGCGAACGTTATATCAAAACCGAGGGGCTGAAACACCGGGTCGTAGCCAAATCCTTCGTTGCCGCGTCGGCTGTCAACGATAGTGCCCTTGCATTCCCCTTCCACGAGTTTCTCCTCGCCTCCGGCGATGAGAGCGATGTATGTGACGAATCTCGCGTTGCGGTTAGCGACTCCTTCGAGGTTATGGAGCAACAGACGCATGTTAGCTTCAGAGTCGTGGCCCGAATCAGAGGCATAACGGGCAGTATGCACTCCGGGAGCGCCGCCAAGAGCCTCCACTTCAAGCCCCGTGTCGTCGGCGAAACAGTCAACGCCATATTTCTCGCTGACATAGCGCGCCTTCTGCAACGCGTTTCCGGCTATCGTGTCGGCCGTCTCGGGAATATCTTCATGACACCCTATCTCGGCGAGCGACACAATGTCGAACTTATCGCCCGCTATCTCGCGGATTTCGCGCAGTTTGTTAGCGTTGTTAGTGGCAAAAACTATTTTTCTTTTTCCCATCGAATGGATTTTGATATAATTGTCCGATAAAGATAACGATTTTCTCTCTAATTTATTATCAATAAGCACTAAAATTCAATAAAAATAGGGGAGTATGCCCGCAAAACGAGACATACTCCCTACTGAAATCGAATATTGTTAGTGACTTGTCGGATTATCCGGCCGCTAAGATACCGCAGAGATACCATTTGCCGCCCTTACGCTCGAAAAAGAAATATATATCAGAGCCATAGCCCATGTCACCTTCCTCATATTCATCTCCGTGATGGATTATCGCGAGATTAGGCTGAACGGCTTTCCACTCGCTCGTAGTGTTTTGAACCGCACGGCCTTTTTTGGTGGTCGTTTTGCCTATTTTGAATATTCTGTCCCAATCTTTCTGGGTGTATTCTCCGCAATACATTTTATAGAGATCCATCTCCATATCATCATTGTATTCCACCTTGTTGGAGTCTTCGTCGTAAAACGCTAATTTCACGTTTTTGGCGCGTTCGTTCCTGAATGCCGCGCTTTGCTTCCACATCTCGATGAACGACATCAGCGATTCCTCTCCCTGATTGCAGGGATCGGCGGGATCGGCCGCGGGGTTAGGTAGCTCGGTGAACTTAGTGGTAGAGCGAGGAGCGGCTTTCTTTGCCGTGCGGGTTTTCTTACGAGCTGGGGCGGCTTGAACGTCATAGGTAACGCCGGCCGCAAACATAATAATCAGAAGAAGGTTGATGACTTTTTTCATGATTTGGTTGATTTATTTGATTTAGTGACGGGTTTCTTGCGAGGAGCCGGAGAGCGGTCGATGCGCAGTATCTGCGCCGAGCGGGCCGGAATATAGAGTTTGAGCCATTCCTTGCCTATAGGGGCATAGAGATCGTCGTGGACGGTGAGATGCTCTACCGAGTGGTCGATATTGCCGTAACCGCCGAAACGCGGCTCGTCTGAGTCGAGCACCACCTTGTACTTGCCCCCCTGCGTAAGAATACCGTAGTCGGTAAATGACTTGTCGGGAGAGAAGTTAAACACAAAGACAAGATCTCCGCGGCGGAAGGCGAGCACCTGATCATCATCTTTCTCCCAAAGCTTCTCAATAGCGAGAGCCTGGAAGTTGTAGACCGACGACACTATCTCTACCATAGCGTTGTCAAACTGATTGAGATATTTATACTTCAGATCCTCGCGATCGACGAGATCCCATTGGCGACGGGCGTATTTATAGCTCCAGCCGTTGCCTTCGCGGGGAAAATCGATCCATTCGGGATGCCCGAACTCGTTGCCCATGAAGTTGAGGTAGCCGCCGTTGATAGTGGCGAGCGTCACAAGGCGTATCATCTTGTGCAGGGCCATGCCTCGGTCAACCACCATATTGTTGTCGTCGACCATCATGTGCCAATACATCTCTTTGTCGATAAGGCGGAATATCACGGTCTTGTCTCCTACGAGCGCCTGGTCGTGGCTCTCGACGTAAGAGATAGTCTTCTCGTCGGCGCGGCGGTTGGTCAGCTCCCACCATATAGAGGTCGGGTGCCAATCCTCGTCTTTCTTCTCCTTGAGTGTCTTAATCCAATAGTCGGGAATACCCATGGCCATGCGGTAGTCGAAGCCTATGCCGCCATCTTTCACCTTCATGGCGAGGCCGGGCATACCGCTCATTTCCTCCGCGATAGTGATAGCATGGTGGTTGACCTCATGGATAAGTTTATTAGCAAGTGTGAGGTAAGTGATGGCGTTGACATCCTGATGACCATTATAGTAATCGCCATAGGAGCCGTAGGCCTGACCTAAGCCGTGGTCGTAATAGAGCATTGAGGTGACGCCGTCAAATCTGAATCCGTCGAATTTGTATTCCTCAAGCCAGTATTTGCAGTTTGACAACAGGAAATGAAGCACTTCGTTCTTGCCATAGTCGAAGCAGAGCGAATCCCACGCCGGATGCTCTCGACGACCGTCGCCGTAGAAGTAGAGATCATAGGAACCGTCGAGTCGGCCTAAGCCCTCGTTCTCGTTTTTAACGGCATGGGAATGAACTATATCCATAATCACGGCTATACCCAGCTCATGAGCCTTATCGATAAGGCTCTTGAGGTCTTCGGGAGTGCCGAAACGGCTCGAAGCGGCGTAGAAACTCGACACGTGGTAGCCAAACGAGCCGTAATACGGATGCTCCTGTATGGCCATTATCTGAATCGCGTTANAGCCATCCTTATGTATGCGGGGGAGGATAAGGTCGCGGAATTCGGCATACGTGCCTACGNCCTCTTTCNCCNGAGCCATACCTATATGGCACTCGTAGATAAGCAGCGGGGNCANATCGGGAGTAAACTTCTCCANNTTCCAGNCGTAGGGTTTCTTAGGCTCCCATACCTGGGCCGAGAATATATGAGTCACCTCGTCTTGAACCACGCGGTTGGCATACGCGGGGATGCGCTCCCCTTCGCCGCCGTCCCATTTCACGAGCATCTTGAAGAGGTCGCCATGCTTCATTCCGCGGGGGCCTACGCGAAGCTCCCACACGCCGTTGTCGAGACGCTTGAGAGCGTATTTATCCGATGGAACCCAATCGTTGAAGTCGCCGATAAGCGTAATGGAAGTGGCGTTGGGAGCCCNTTCGCGAAACACCCACCCGCTCTCNTCGCGGTGGAGNCCGNAATATTTATGCGCGTTGGCGAAATCAACAAGNTTTTTGCTTCCCTTAGTTATTTCTTTCTCTTTTTTCACGGCANCGGCNTGACGACCTTCGATAGCTTCGGAATAAGGTTGGAGCCAGGGGTCGTTTTTNATGATTTTAAGGGTTTTCTTGGCCATAAGTGAGGAGGTTTTACTGGTTATTTGACTTTTCTTACCAACAAAGCGCGCATTATGGATGCGATAATCAAGAGGTAGATGAGGATGACGGCGGCATAGGCCACGGTCGTGGTCGTATGAACAGACTCAGGGTCGAAAATCATATCGATTTTATGCTTGCCCGCCGGGACACGGATAGCGCGGAGCACATAGTTGACGCGGCCTATCTCGGCAGGCTTGCCGTCGATGGTCGCTTTCCAGCCCCAGGGGAAGTATATTTNAGAGAACACGGCCACGCCGTCGNTNGCCGACCNCGACTCGTAGCTGAGTNTATCGGAAGCGNAAGAGGTCTCGGTGATGACAGCCGTTGAGTNGGCTTTTGCCGAGCCTAACACCGATTCAAACCGCTTGTCGGCCACAGCGGCCACCGATGTGTCGAGCGATGACAGCGCCCCGGCCTCGGCCTTNGGGNTATCGACATAGTCGATGCGGTNGACAAACCATGCGTNGCCGAGCGCNTCNGGATTNTGCTNNACCTGGCCCCCGTATATGATATATCTGGCATTANGCATNTTGAGCACTGAGGGGTTGGCGATAAGATTCTGCTCGATAAGGTCGTTGTAGCGGCGCAGCTTGGCTGAATGATAGCCGCCGACGGCTTTATGGAAATACGAGGTCTCGGAGCCTGAGAAGTCGTCGAAATTGGCTACTCGGTAGTTCATATCCTTATCCTGAAGGATAGCCGCGTCGGCAGCCGTCGGGGTGAGCGACTTAACTTCGGTGGTTTTAACCGGGTCGAAGCTGTCGCTGTCGAGATAGCGCTTATTTACCGAATAAAGGTCGCACAACACGAGAATAGCTATCGCGCAGGCCACCAGATTGCCGTTGGTCTTCGATTTGACGCCGAAAATCAATATCGCCGCCGCTATGGCGATGAATAGGAACGAGCGCCACGCGTCGGCCGAAATCATTGCCTTATGTATATTCTCTACGGCCACATAAACCGATGGATTCTTTACGGTGATCTGAGCCACCTGATCGGCGGGATAACCCTGCGCGGTATAGTTATCGATAATAAGCTGAGCCATGTTGATATCATTGTCCATCGTCGGCCCGGCGAGCGATGGAACCAAGGCCAAAGCGGCGCAGATCAGCCCTACAATGCCGAAGCTGACGAGCATCCATCGATAATTGCTCTTCTGGTCAGCCTTGTCGGTAAATAACCTGTAAAGACCCATCACGGCAAGCAGCGGTATGGTGAACTCGGCAACCACGAGAATACTTTCGGGAGTGCGGAATTGGCCATACATCGGCATATAGTCGACAAACAGGTCGGAAAACCAGGCCATATTTCGGCCCAAAGCGAGAAATACCGACAGCAGCGTGAGCGCTATAAGAGTCCATTTCACGGGCCCTTTCACCACGAAACATCCCATAACGAACAGAGCGAATATGATCGCCCCCACGTAGACAGGGCCATTGGTCGATTCAGGCTCTCCGAAATATTGGGGAGATTGCTGCAGATAGGTGCTTACCAAAGGATCTGCCATATACTCCTGAGCGGCGTCGACCTCGGCGAGCGGCAGCATACGCAGCTTGCCCTGGTAAGGCTTAGCCGAAGCTCCACCTTTCACGTTAGGCACCAGCAGAGTAAGCGTCTCGGCCTGGCCATAGCTGTATTGATATAGATAGTCGCGCGACTGCGAGCCTTCGCCGCCGGCTTCGGCGAGTTCCGACCCCGCGCGCTGGCTCTCTTTGGCATACTTATAGGTATGATAAAGATTAGGAAGATTGGCGCACACAGCGAGCACTCCGGCAATGGCGAGCGCGCCTGTGGCCTTCAGCCACTGACTCACGCGCCCCGTTTTCACCGCTGCCCACGCGCAAGCTATCGCGATGCCCAACACCACGAAGAGGAAGTAATAGGTCATCTGGATATGGTTGGACATAATCTGCATCATGGCGAAGAAGGCAGTCATAGCCATTCCGGCCAGGTACCTCCCCCGGTAGGCGAGGAAAATGCCCGCAAGCGTAGGCGGAATATAAGCGAGAGTCACGAATTTCCATATATGACCCGCTCCTATAATAATGATAAAATAAGTGGAAAAACCCCAGGCAATCGCTCCGATAAGCCCATATTCCCAGCGTATTTTAAGCACTGTCATGAGTATCATCATGCCGAGCATCATCATGAACAAAAGATTGCTCGGAGCGGGCAGGCCAAGGCCGTAGACCGATGTGAACCAACGGAATAGCGAATCGGAAGGATAGGCCGGAGAAATTTGGAAGGCGGGCATACCGCCGAAAAGCGAGTTGGTCCACCATGATTTCACCCCGGTCTCGGCCTCGTATCGCGATATTTCCTGACCGTTGGCCAAGCCCTGCACCATATCGTGCTGCGACAGATCTCGACCCTCGAAATTATCGGGATAGAAAAAGGCTACCGCAATAACGGCCATTATCACCATAGAGAGAAGGAAGCCCCACGTCTGGCGATTTTTAATGAAGGCTAAAATTTTCTCTTTTGGAGATAAACCAGCCAAAGGAGAGGACACTATATCCTCTCCGAGCAGAAACTTGGCGTCAAAGCCACCTGTCTTATTGTCTTCCACTTTTTTTATGCGATTAAAAATAATTACCCCACAACGATATTGACTATTTTGTTGGGCACGACTATTACTTTACGTATAGTCTTTCCTTCAAGCCATTTAGCCGACTGCGAATCGGCCTTGGCCATTTCCTCTACCGTCTTCGCGTCAGTGCCGGCGGGAACGCTCATTGTGAAGCGCGCTTTGCCGTTGAACGAAACGGCATAGTTGACATTGGCTTCTTTGAGATATTCCTCGTTGTGCTTGGGCCATTGGGCGTCGTTGACCGTAGTGTCATTGCCGAGCGCGTGCCAGAGCTCTTCAGCGACGTGAGGGGCAAAAGGCGCGAGAAGCACTACAAGCTGGCTGAGCACTTCGGCTGAGTGACATTTCTGCGCCGTGAGCTCGTTGACGCATATCATGAAAGCCGATATAGAGGTGTTGTAAGAGAAATTCTCTATATCCCAGGTCACTTTCTTGATGAGTTTATGAAGCGATTTGAGCGCGTCGGCGGTAGGCTTTTCGTCGGTCACGAGCCATTGGTCGCCTTTATAGAAAAGACCCCAGAGCTTTTTGATAAAGCGGTTGACGCCATCGATGCCGTTGGTGTCCCACGGTTTGCTCTGCTCAAGCGGGCCGAGGAACATCTCATAGAGGCGCAGCGTGTCGGCGCCGTATTGCTCTACTATATCATCGGGGTTAACGACGTTGAACATCGATTTCGACATTTTCTCAACCGCCCAGCCGCACACGTATTTTCCGTCTTCGAGGATAAACTCGGCGTCGGCGTAGTCAGGACGCCATGCGCGGAACTTGTCTATGTCGAGAATATCGTTGCTTACTATATTGACATCCACATGTATAGGAGTAGTATCGTACTCCTTGCGGAGATTGTATGACACAAACGTGTTGGTGTTCTTTATGCGGTATACGAAGTTGCTTCGGCCCTGTATCATACCCTGGTTAATGAGCTTGTTGAAAGGCTCGTCCTCCACTACCATTCCGAGGTCGAAGAGAAATTTATTCCAGAATCGGCTGTAGATTAGGTGGCCGGTAGCGTGCTCCGTACCTCCGATGTAGAGGTCGACGTTGCGCCAGTATTCATTAGCGTCTTTGCCGACGAGGGCGTCGTTGTTGCGCGGATCCATGTATCGGAGATAGTAGGCCGACGATCCGGCGAATCCCGGCATGGTGCATTTCTCCAGCTCCCATCCCTCCTCGGTTTTCCAGTTTTTGGCGCGTCCGAGCGGCGGTTCGCCCGACTCGGTAGGCAAGTAGCTGTCTATTTCGGGGAGTAGGAGAGGCAGCTTCTCCACGTCGAGCATATAGGGGATTCCATCCTTATAATATACGGGGAAGGGTTCGCCCCAATAGCGCTGGCGACTGAAGATAGCGTCGCGGAGACGGAAATTCNCTTTNNCTTNGCNTATTTTCTTCTCNTCGATGNATTNCTNGGNCTNANCTATCGNGTCTTTCACTTCAAGGCCGTTGAGGTCGAGCTCGGGGCCGCATGAANTTATCATCTTGCCNTCTTTGGCGTCGAAGNTCTCTTCGCTGACGTCGGCNCCCTCTATAAGNGGTATTATANGCAGNCCGAAATGCTTGGCGAAAGCATAGTCGCGGCTGTCGTGGGCCGGAACTGCCATTATGGCGCCCGTGCCGTAACCCGCAAGCACGTAGTCGCTTACCCAGATAGGTATCTCTTTGCCTGAAAGAGGATTGATAGCGTAGGCGCCTGTGAATACACCCGACACTTTCTTATCTATCATGCGCTCGCGCTCGGTCTTGCTCTTTATCGATTCCTTATAAGCCTTCACAGCCTCGGCCTGCTCGGGGGTGGTCACCATATCTACGTACTTGCTTTCCGGGGCAAGCACCATGAATGTCACGCCAAAGACTGTATCGGCGCGGGTAGTGAATATCTCAAGCTCTACGTCGCTGTCGGCTACCTTGAAGCGCATTTCCGCGCCCTCAGAGCGGCCGATCCAGTTGCGCTGCGTCTCTTTGAGCGAATCAGTCCAGTCGATGCTTTCGAGTCCTTCAAGCAAGCGGGGGGCGTAAGCCGACACGCGGAGACACCATTGATACATCACCTTCTGCTCTACGGGATAGCCGCCGCGCACCGACAATCCTTCGCTCACCTCGTCATTGGCAAGCACCGTCCCGAGTTCGGGACACCAATTGACCATCGTGTTGCCGAGATAGGCGATGCGGTAGTTCATAAGGGTATCGCTCTTCTCCTTCTCGCTCATTGCTTTCCACTCGTCGGCGGTGAAACGCAGCTCCTTTGTGCAAGCGGCATTGATGCCCTCCGTTCCTTTTTCCTCAAAATGCGATATGAGGTCGGCTATAGGTTTGGCCTTCTGCTCGGCGTTGTCGAAGTAGGAGTTGAACATCTTGATGAACGCCCACTGCGTCCACTTATAGTACTCCGGGTCGCACGTTTTTATCTCGCGGCTCCAGTCGTAGCAGAAGCCTATCTTGTCGAGCTGCGAGCGGTAGCGGGCTATGTTGTTGCGGGTGGTGATTTCGGGATGTTGCCCCGTCTGGATAGCGTACTGCTCGGCCGGCAGTCCGTAGGCGTCGTAACCCATCGGGTGAAGCACGTTGAAACCCTGGAGGCGCTTGTAGCGCGAATAAATGTCCGACGCAATGTAGCCGAGCGGATGACCCACGTGGAGTCCGGCGCCTGAAGGGTAGGGAAACATATCAAGCACATAGAACTTGGGCTTTGATTTGTCGACCTCGGTTTTATATACATTATTATCTTTCCAATACTGTTGCCAGCGGGCTTCTATATCTTTATGCTTATATTCCATCTTTTTCAATGAGTGATTAATGTGAACTACTTGGGGTTGTTGATCGACTTCGACAACTCTATCATCCGCTCGATCGGGCGGCGGGCTTTCACCGCAANCTCCTCGTCGACCACTATTTCGGGCTNCTCGTCGCGGAGGCAGTCGCGAAGCTNCTCGAGGGTGTTGAGCTTCATGAAGTTGCANNCGTTGCNGCCGCAAGTTGAGTNAACCGGGGGCGNAGCGATGAATTCCTTATCNGGGCAAGCCTTCTGCATCTGGTGGAGAATACCGCTCTCCGTAGCCACTATAAACTGCTNGGCGTCGCTTTCCTTAGCATAATTANGNAGGGCGGCGGTCGNCCCGACNTTGTNGGCNAGCATCANTACCTGGCGCTTGNACTCGGGATNCACCAGCAGCTTCGCCTCCGGGTACTCTCTCTTAAGCTCGATGATCTTTTCGAGCGAGAACTGCTCATGAACGTGGCAGGCGCCGTTCCATAGAAGCATCGAGCGGCCCGTGACGCCGTTGATGTAATTGCCCAGATTACGGTCGGGGCCGAATATGATTTTCTCCTCAGGCGGGAACGATTCCACTATCTGGCGGGCGTTGGAAGAAGTGACCACCACGTCGGTCAGAGCCTTCACCGCAGCCGAGGTGTTGACATAGCTTATAACCGTATGGTCGGGATGAGACTCCACAAACGCCTTGAATTCATCGGCCGGGCAAGAGTCGGCGAGCGAGCATCCGGCGGCGGCGTCGGGAATGAGCACCTTCTTGTCGGGGCAAAGAATCTTTGCCGTCTCCCCCATGAAATGAACGCCGCACATCACAATGACGGGCTCGTCGATTTTCTCGGCTATCTGCGCGAGGGCGAGCGAGTCGCCTATGAAATCAGCCACATCCTGAATTTCAGATCGCTGATAATAATGGCCGAGAATGACGGCGCGCTTCTCCTTCTTGAGTCGGAGAATCTCGTCGACGAGTTGACGGCGTGAGTCTTTTTCAACAGTCATTTAATATTCTTGAAATTTAAATTTTTTGAAAAAATCTTTTTAAAGGAATAATAATAAGCGATGTTGATAGCCGCGATAAATAATCGGCGTAAAATTTGCATATTAACTTATCAATATAGCCGTTATACAACTTTACATCTTATTAACACTATTAACTTCTGATAATCATAGTGTTTAGCCACTTTATCAACACGCTGTCAATAATACGCGAAGTTAATAAAATAATTCAAATATGTTGTAGAAAAGTAAGTAAATAAGCGTTGAAACAGGTTTAATACAAATAAAATAACTTATTTGGATAATACTCCTCAGCCGCATATATGGCATTAATAATCAGAAATGCAAACCTTTCTTTTAAAAACCTATCAAATACTTTTCCACACTTATCAACACCCTTATCAACACCCCCGACATGGTCCGGTTAAAGCAACTTGATTTATGTTTAATTTGAATTCTATGCTGAATGTTGGTATAAACTAATCTTACTCACTTTTATAAATATCATGGTAATAATAGGGTAGGGGGAAGGGGGGAGTTTCGATTATTTTGCGTACTTTTGTGAGGCGGTGAGGCCGGGAACGCCGATGGCGGCGAGGCTTCATGCTATGGTTTTTATCGTTTTGAAATGGCAAGAATACTGATTATATTGATTACGGCGGTGATTTCTCTCGTCGCGCATGCCGATTTCTTTTGCAGGAAACGGAATTTTGCGGCCAATGAAAGCGCGCTCGAAGGGCATATCTCCAATGTGCAGCAAGATAGCGTGGGATTCCTGTGGTTCGCAACATGNAACGGCCTGGTAAGATATGACGGCTACAATTTCCACGCGTTCCAGCCTATTCTCTTTTNCGACGNCAATATNTACTCCAACCGTATCTATAATATAAGAATCAGCTCGTCGGGCGATATATGGTGCGTGTCGTCAGACAACAACCTCTATCTTTTCAATCGCGCCACCATGAAGTTTCAGAATCTGCATAAGCTTATTCCTGAGATTTCCGAAAAGAAGGTAAAGGTTATAACCCCGATGAAAAACGGGGCCACGTGGATAGTTTTCAAGGATTTCACGGCTCTGAGGCTTAATGACGACAATCCGCTCGATGATTACATATTTATCGGCAACGCCGACAATGTCAGCAAATCCAATCCGCGCATCAATTCTATCAGCCGAACTGATATAGGCGATGAATGGTTTCTTACCGACACTAAGGCGTTGAACATAACGAGGGGTTACTCTGTGGCGGGAAATTATCGATCTGTTTATTCACTGCGCGGCAGTAATTTTCTGATTGCTAATAACGGGGGCATTGTGCGCACCGACTTGAAGGGAAACAGAACTTACGACGCTATGCGCCCTATGCAAGTCAACTACACGCTGAGCGTCGACAACAGGCTCGTTATGGCAACCGATGGCGGCATGGTGATATTCAACCCCACGAGCGGCGAGTTCTCAACCTATGGTGATTTTCCGGTGGTATATATCTTTAAGGACTCGCGCCACAGGGTATGGTGCTTCGGAGAGAACGGCGTCACCGGGTTGATCGAGAATGTCAACGACGATAGATTCAAGGTGTTTCGCTCCCGCATAAGCTCGTCGGAGGAGATAATGAAAAATCCGCAGATAATATTCGAGCAGCCTTCGGGAGAGATTATTCTCCGCCCGATAGGGGGTGTGCTGTCATACTACGATGAGGCCGACGACGAGATAAAGGATTGCATCTTTCAGGAGAACGACAGCTATTGGTCAAACTATTCTCCCGAAGGCGTAAAGAAATTTCTCGTCGACCATGATTCCAATCTGTGGGTTTTTCACGAAAACGGAGCTGATTGCATTAATTTCAAGAAGAAATACTTCGACGCCGTGCCCAACGCAGCGAAGCAGGAGACTCGCGCGCTTGCTGTCGACAAATCGGGTCGATACTGNCTGNCCNACCNCGNNAATCAGCTCCNTNTNGNTNACTNCACGNTCAAAACCGGCCTCTNTGTAGCCANCGACGGCACGTTAACGGCGTCTCCATCGCGATTTTCAAGTATGGCCGTATACTCGATTCATGCGGGCACCGACGGCAATGTGTGGGTCGGCACCAAAGGCGACGGCCTGTATCTTCTGCGACCGCGGTCAGGGGGCAGGGCGGCATACGATGTTAGCCACTTCTCCGCTTCGGCCTCCGATCCTTCGCTGAGAATACCTACCGATACGGTCTACGACATTGAGATTGCCGGTGGCAAGGTGTGGATAGGATCCTACGGCAACGGGTTGAGCGTGGGCGTTCCGACCGCTTCGGGCTACCGATTCAGCCACGTCAAGAACCAGCCTGCCGGAATGAAGATACGCTCCATCCGCTACCACGGCGACAACACGCTGGTTATCGGCACTGCCGACGGCCTCGTCACGGCCGATATAAGCGACCTTAACGCCCCCCGATTCTTTACCAATAGATTCCGCAACGAAGAGTGGGGGCTGAAGGGCAACGATGTGATGGAGGTGGTTGATTTTAATGATTCGCTGTATGTATGCGTGTTCGGCAACGGACTGAGCCGCATCGACTCCGACAATATTCTGAGCGACGAAATCCATTTCACCAACTTCCCGATACCCTCTTCGGCCAGCGCCGGGCAGATAAAGACCGCGATCACCGACGGCAACAATATATGGGTGGTATCTGAAAAATCTATAAGCAAATTCTCGCCCCGCACAGGGCTTTACACTATCTACGACAACGATAACTTCATGGGCCATTTCAGGCTTTCGGAGGCAGCTCCCGCTTTTGCCGACGGTCGCCTTATTGTCGGCACTTCCGAAGGGGTTATGCGCTTTAATCCCGACGACACGGAGCTTCAGGAGCGCGATAACCGTCGTATAGCCATCACCGGTATCCGCTATCAGAACGACATGGAGATTCATCCGCTCAACGACACCGATTCTATCATATTGTCGCCCGACCGCCGCAGCTTCGCCCTATACCTCTCAGCCATGAAATTCGGCGGCGAGGATAACATACGCTTCCGTTATCGCCTCGAAGGGTACGACAAGGGGTGGAACTACGCCTCGGAAAATCATCCGGAAATCACTTACAATAATCTTCCCCCCGGCCATTATAGCCTAATCATCGAGTGCACAGCCCCCGACGGATCATGGCAGCCGACGGCCCGCAATATATATCTTTACGCCAAGCCTCGCTTCACCGAAACCACTCTGTTTAAGGTGATCATCGCCTTACTCTGCGCTATCGCCGTATGCTCGCTCGGATATGCGGCCATATATTTCAAGAAGATGCGCAATGAGATACAGAAGAAGTATTCGCTTCTTATGAGCATCGACCGCCTCAGCCGTGATTATATGGCCGAGAAGGCCGGGGAGACTTCAGCCCCTGAGCCTGATGATGATGAGGCGCTTGACAAGAAATTCATAGAGGATTCGGTCAAATTTATCAACGAGAATATCGACAATCCAGAGCTGGTGGTTGAGGATCTTGCCCGCAATGCCGGAATGAGCCGCACGGCCTATTTCAATCGCATGAAGCAGATCACGGGGCTGTCGCCCGTAGGGTTCATCAAGCAGATGCGCATTAAGAGCGCGTTGCGGCTGCTCGAACAGCAAGACACGATGTCGATTACCGATGTCGCTTACCGCGTGGGCTTTACCGACCCGAAATACTTCTCCCGCTGCTTCAAATCAGAGATGGGCATGACCCCGTCGCAATACCTCGACAGCCGCAAATCATAGCCCCAAGCGCCTCCCGCCCGCATCCCCCTCTGATTTTCCCCGCCTCCTCCTTCCCTTTACTACTTTAAAAAAACAAAGTTGGATCGGCAGCTTGAAAAAGCTATCGGTCCAACTTTTCGGAGTAATATAGGATATGGGATTAGCGAGCGATTATCTTTCTTACTTTACGACCTGATTTCACTATGTAGACGCCGGCGGGGAGATTATCGGCCGACCCCGTAGCCACTCTTATGCCCTGGAGGTTGTAGATCTCGGTCGGGGTGTCGCTGCCGGATATGATTTCGGCGATACCCGACATTGAGAATTCGGTTTCGCCCTGAACGGCCATAAGCGAGGGCTTATACGAGAGTATTGCCGATTTGAGCGGTTGGTTGACGTCGTGGTCGGCATCGTCGACGCTGTTGTCAAACTTCCATTTGAAGTCGCCGCCGTTCATTCGTCCGGCCATCGCGGTCACGATCTCGGGTACTTTGGCTGTAGCGTCGGGAACGCTTACGTACATCCCCTCGGCTGTGTCGAAGTTGGAGTATTTCCATGCGCCGTTGACGCTGACAACCGTTTCGGGGACAATCTCGTCGCGCGCAGCCACGGCGTATGCGTCAAACTGGGTTTCATGTTCATGCTGAGTGACGAATTTAGGGGTGACTTCGGCGAAAATATTGTCGTAAGCCTTTGTCATGCCACCCTCCTGGCCCGAGAATGTGCCCTTGAGCGTGTATGTGCCTTTGGCTTCGTCGTATTTGTCGGTGCCTTGACCTGAAATCATCATCGGGCGGCGCACGTTGCGGAAATAGTTGCCCTCGATAAAGGCCGAGGTCTCTGAGGTGTTGCCGATGCCGTAGACCGAAACCCCGTCGTAGTAGTTGTTGTAAACGTGGGCGGTGGTGTAGTGGAGGCGGGGGCAGCGCGAGTCGGCGTGGTCAAACCAATTGTGGTGGAATGTTATCGACAGGTTGCCCTTCTTCTCGCCTGTGGCGCCGCCGCATCCCATCACTTTGCCGCTGTCAAAGAAGTGGTTATAGCTTATCGTCACGAAAGTCGAATAGTACTTCATGTCGATACTGCCGTCGCCCTTCACTTGGTCGGAGTCGCTGCCGGGCTTGCCGTAGAAGAAGTCGATGTTGTGGAGCCAGATATTGGTGTTGTCTGTGTCCATCGAGACGGCGTCGTCACCAAAAAGCATTATGCCTACGTTGCGTATCTCGATGTTATGGGCGCGCTTGAAGCATATACCGTAGCCATAGAGCGTCGCGTCGTCACCGATGCCTTCGAGGGTTATGTTCTCGATAAGCTTCTCGGTGTTGTTATTGCCCTGANAATTAATGTAATTGTTGTNTTNNAGCCNCGAAAATNCGCTGNCGGTGATGGTGCCGATGAAGCGTATGGCCAGCGGAGTCTTGTCGATACCCTTGCCGTAGGCCGAAAGGATGTTGGCCAGGCCTACTTGCTCAACCGGGGCCTGCCCCTTTTTGAGGCAAACGCCGCAGGCGACCGTGTTTACCGAGTTGGCAGTGACGTAAAGCACCCTTGCTCCCTCCTTAAGCGTTCCGTCCATATTATATGCGCCGGGAATATTGCCGTCGATGAAGGCGAAGCCCTCGCGCAGATTAGGCAGAACCTCGATAGCGCCGGTCAATGCCTCGTCGATAACAGCGCCGCTCGCCGAGAGGGCCTGAATCTTTAAGGTGTAGGATCCGGCCCTCAGGCCCGGGACATCCACGCGGATCGCGTCGGGGTATTCTCTGACGAGAGGATCGTCGACAACGCCGTCGGTGATTCCCTCGCCTGTGTAGCAAACATGATATTTAACCGCGCCGGCTACGGGTTGCCATTCGGCCGAAGCAGATTCAAGCCAACCTGAACAGCGGTCAACGGTCATGGCATCGGCCAGAGCGGTCGACAGCAAAGCGGCGGCGGCAAGCGAAAGCGGGCGTAGGATCGATATTTTTTTCATCACGAATTTAGATTTAAAGTATGTAATTTGATTTTGTATTTTGAAGCGTGACTAAGCGATGGCAAAAGTACATTCATAAGCGCACAGAAATGTCTAAATATTGCCAAAACGAGGTGGAAAAAACGCCAAAACGCCCTTTTTTGCGCCCAAAAGTGCAGTTTTGGGGGGTAATTTGACACATTTTTTAGCAAAAAAGTCGGTTTAAGACCCCTGTTTGCGCCCATAAAAACGCGCTTTTCGTGTACCCAAAGTCCTTTTTCCGGGGCTCTTCGCGAAAACAAAAAACGTAGAAAAATCAAAAAACATTTGCATATAAAAAAAATAAGCAGTAAATTTGCACCGCAAAACAGCAAAAATGACTCCGTAGCTCAGCTGGTAGAGCAATTGACTCTTAATCAATGGGTCGAGGGTTCGAGCCCCTCCGGGGTCACTTAGAAAGAGACAATCTTGCGATTGTCTCTTTTTTTTCGGCTAAAGCCGAACCCATTAAGAAAGATAATCGGATTCTCTTTTATCGGGGGAAGCTACAGTCGACGAAAAAGTTAAGCCGCCTAATCGTGTAATAAATACGCTTACATACCGACAGACAGAAATTCTGCTTCTTCTCGAGGAAGTCATCGGCTCGGCTAAGATGAAAGAATCTTGAGGAGATGAAGGCCCATAATATTTGCCTGAATATGGTTGAACATGAGGCCGAGACCGAAAGGCTACTTTACCCGCCCAGAGGGTAAAAAGCGCGGCTGGGTTGTAAATATAAAGAATTACCTCACATTCTGAATATCAGAACCATTAATAAAGACAAAAACAGGGCAGGATTTTGAGAAGAATTCATGCGCTGTAATTTGCGCTTGTGTCGGGGATTAATTATCTTTGCAGGTGCATATCGCCCGCAGAGGCCCGATATGGGCTGAAGGGGCGGGATGCGATATACATATTGAGAAGCGTTACTTAGCGCTCTTTCTTGACAGTTAGAAACTTCGCAACTTTCAGGATTAGTCAGGACTGTGGCAGCGACATGACGCCTTTGTGGATATGTAAACATGTTCGTTCGGCATTGATGCGGGAGCATCGTGCTGAATGGCTTTACATATTTGCGCGAGGCCTCTGCGTTGTCCGTTCTACTAATCCGGGCATTGCGAAGGCCTCTGACTGTAGGAGCGGGCAGCAGGTACAGACCTTGCGCTTTTTCGTTTTTTTTTAACCTTTAGAGCCAATGAGCGAGGTCCGGCGGCAGTGAAGTTGATAAATGTCTGACATCACAGCTATTGAGCGGCATTATAAGTATTGGAACGATTTTATCAAACACTGGTTTGAGTGCGGGAGGTCGTGTTGCCTCTTTCTGCCCGAGCCATGGTGGGGATGGACGCCTTATAGCGGCAGACCGCTATACAGCGTGGTTCTCAATCTCAATCCAGGCAAGGGTGGCGCGGATCAGACCCGAAGCAGCCTAAATGATATATTCGGCAGTATGACATATAGCGAGGCAATGAAAGAAAAGCTTCCCAAACATCTTACTGAAACCAACGCATGGCACAATGGCCATAGAGCTAAACCGATAATATCTAAACTAAAGGGCATATCCATCCCGGATGACGAATATATTGCGCATCATCTGTCGGTTGAACTTTCACCCCTGCATGAGGTGAATTCAGCCTCGGTAGATAGTTATGTGGTCGCAAATCTTGAAGAAGTCGTTGACCATTCACTGCTATTCGCTGCCGATGCATCACGTATGATCGCCGGGCCGCTTCGCGGAGTGGTAATAGTAAGGTGTGAGGCCAAGAGATTCATGAATATGTTTAATGCTCGGGGTGTTGAAATGCTCGATGCGGCATCAGGTGAATCTAAGCAGATGCGATTGCTTAGATTTGAGAGGCCGGAATTTAAAGATGTAAAGTTTGTGTGCGTATGGGGCGCGCGAAACAATTTACCCACTGAGGCTATCAGAGAAATAATCAACAATATAATCAACTAATCAACCTTCTTTCAGAATGAAAAAATTATTACTTCTCATGTTAGGGGTGCTAATGGCGCTCCCGACGTTCGCCCGCGACTTCACGTATGAGTACGAAGGGAAGACGCTGACCTATACCGTCATCGACGAGGTCGCAAAAACTTGTGAGACCAAAGCCGGATACATCGAAGACGACACGATGTATAAGGGGAATTACATAGTCGGCGGCAATCTCTTCATTCCCTCAATCGCGAAAGACGACGATAATGTGGAGTACACGGTTGTCAAGATCGGGGACTGTGGATTTGGATTCAGCACTTTTGAAAAAGTTACTATTCCGGGGACTGTAAAGGAAATCGGTGAATATGCTTTCTACGGTTGCAGCTCTCTGACTTCGGTCACAATCCCCGAAGGTGTAACTACGATCGGGTACGGTGCTTTCGGGTATTGCAGCTTCCTGGGCTCGGTCACAATCCCCGAAGGTGTAACTACGATCGGGTACGGTGCTTTCGGGTATTGCAGCTCCCTGACCTCGATCACAATCCCCTCAAGTGTAACTGAAATCGGAGGCGGTGCTTTCTATGGTTGCAGCTCCCTGACCTCGGTCACAATCCCCGAAGGTGTAACTACGATCGGGTACGGTGCTTTCTTGTGTTGCAGCTCCCTGACCTCGATCACAATCCCCTCAAGTGTAACTGAAATCGGAGGCGCTGCTTTCAGCAGTTGCAGCTCCCTGGCCTCAATCACTATCCCCGAAAGTGTAACTGAAATCGGAGAATCTACTTTCTGGGGTTGCAGCTCCCTGACCTCGATCACAATCCCTGAAGGTGTAACTGTGATTCAAAGCTCTACTTTCTATGGTTGCAGCTCCCTGACCTCGGTCACAATCCCTGAAGGTGTAACTAAAATCGGAAGCTATACTTTCTTCGGTTGCAGCTGCCTGACCTCTATCACAATCCCCTCAAGTGTAACTGAAATCGGAGGCGGTGCTTTCTATGGTTGCAGCTCCCTGACCTCGGTCACAATCCCGCAAGGAGTAACTGAAATCGGAGAATCTACTTTCTGGGGTTGCAGCTCCCTGACCTCTATCACTATCCCCGAAGGTGTAACTACGATCGGAAACACCACTTTCGAGTATTGCCACTCCCTGACCTCTATCACTATCCCCGAAGGTGTAACTGAAATCGGAAGCTATGCTTTCAATGGTTGCAGCTCCCTGACCTCGGTCACTATCCCCGAAGGTGTAACGTCAATAGAGTTTCAGACTTTCCATGATTGCAGCTCCCTGACCTCGGTCACAATCCCCTCAAGTGTAACAACAATAGGATCGTATGCTTTCTGGGGTTGCAGCTCCCTGACCTCGGTAACAATCCCTGAATGGGTAACTAAAATCGGAGGCGGTGCTTTCTGGGGTTGCAGCTCCCTGACCTCGGTTTTTTACGGTGCTAAGGAGCCAATAAGTGGTTATGCCTCTATATTCTCCGATGCGACGTACGAGGGTGCAACGCTGTATGTACCTGAGGAGGCTATCGAAAAATGCAAGGCGATAGACCCATGGAAGAATTTCAAGAAAATCGAAGCATACGACTTCTCGGGTATCGAAGATGTTGTGGCTGACTTTGATGCCGAAAAGCCATACGAGGTCTATAACCTCGGCGGCGTGAAGGTGGCCGACAGCAGCACCGACGGCCTCTCCCCCGGCATCTATATCCGCCGCCAGGGCGCAATGACTGAGAAGTTCATGGTAAAATAAGCCGACTATACATCCAATTCACCGAGCGGCGGAGCCATCCATGGCCCCGCCGCTTTCGCTGTAGTAGCCCGGTCCTGTAGCACCTTCCGGCTCCGGATTATCGCAGGCCCATCTTTTCGCGGAGGAAAGCCCAATAATAGTAAGTAGGACTAAGAAGGGCATAGGCATAACTCAAGTAGCGCCCTCGAAGACGAGAGTGCTACCGATGATATATTTTAACACTGGAAATAGCGGGAAATCAGAATAATATCGCTAACTTTGCGTTGTAGATATACGAAATACGAAGGGAACATCCATGATTTTAAAGCGTTGATAGACAAAGAATTTAACATCTTATGTGATAAATCTCCCCGGGATCATTAAGAAAGAGATGATAGCAAGATTGTCTCTTTTTTCGGCTAAAGCCGAACCCACTAAGAAAGATAATCGGCTTCTCTTTTATCGTGGGAGATACAGCCTCCAAAATGAATTAATAACAGAATTACATGAATAATCCCCCTCAAAGTCTTAATCCAAGCAAAAACAAAAGCATAAAAGCTATGCGGGCGCGATCTCATGACTATAGAGCTCCCGGATATTATCACATCACTATAGCATCCTATTCTGATTCACCGAGATTATCTGAAATCTCTATGCCAAGTAATGAAATACTCCGTAAAAGAGATATGATCATCCCTAACAATACCATACTTGGAGAATGCGTAAAAGATGAAATGCTTGGTATGGCGAGAATAAATCAGAAATTGCAGATCAAACGATATGTTATAATGCCCGATCATATCCATTTTGTCTTGCAAGTAACAGATTATCTCGAAAAACCAATAGGTTCATATATCGCCCCTTTTACTAAATCCTGTTCACAAGCTTACACAGGCCTCTTCAACTTGCCGAAATTCACAACTCTATTCAAACCCTTTGATGACGAGATCATTTTCAATCACGAGCAACTCGATCGTACAATCAAATACATAGAAGATAATCCATGTCGATATCTGCTTAAGCAACAATTCCCGGATCTTTTCAAGCGGCATATGCACATCGTCATAGACGGGCATGAGTATGCGGCTTATGGCAATATTTTCTTACTGAAGGGCACTCAGATGCTTCCGATAAGAGTGCATAGGTATTGGGATCAAGCGGAGTTTGATCAGTATAGGGCAAAGTGCATTGAGAAAATTGCTGTTGGAGCCATTCCCATCACCCCTGCCATCCATAAGGCTGAAAAGGATATCGTTAGGACTGCAATTGATGGAGGAGGGAGTGTGATTCTCCTGCGAGACCTATCGTTTAATGAGCGATTCAAGCCGCAAGGCGAATTTTTTGACCTATGCGCAGCCGGACGCTTACTTCTTATTTCCCCTTGGCCCGATAATTTGAACCGACGTTCTACCGCAGGCCCCACTGAATTCCACAAAATGAATGATTACGCCTCTGCCATCGCGTCTCTCCCCGCTTCATCGCGCCTCTCACTACGCTTTGATACCAACTTCTGAGATTATAAGTCTAAAGTCTCTCTTACTGGGGGTGGCTTCAGCCGCCGAAAAAAGTTAAGTCACCTAATAGTGTAATAGCAACTATAGAACATACTATTAAGAGAGAAAACTTTAGGTCATATCAGGGTTTTGTGGTAGGATTCAGGGCCTGAGAGGAGATAGCTGAAAGATAGTAATATGGAATAAGTCATAGTTTAATTTACGCTAACTTTTTTAGCAGACAGCAGTATAAACCAATATGGATAACAAGCCGGAACAGGAAATAACTTCCACTTATTTCAATTCGATAGTCAAGGTTGATGTAAAACCAATGTCTATAAATGAGCTACGCTCAGATGTGGTGGAAAAGTTCAATGATAAGGTTAGACTTGCATTCCCGGATAATGCAGCCACAACGATAGATAGAGTGAGATACCTTATCCCTTATATCCTTCAATCCATTGACTGGCACGAATATGGCTTCCCGCTTGAGGCATGGCAACTCCAATACTATTATCGCCGTGATCGGTTCATTGAGAAAACAGGGCTCAGCTATGAAAAGTTTCTCTCCCATGAGCCACTTCAGGACGCTATCAGCAATCTCAACCTTGAGCCGATACCTACTTTTGAATTTATCTTATTCCTTAAATATTATTATGGGATGAGGGCTGAGCTTCGTTATTCGGCAGTGGAGCAACTGCAGAAAGCGCAGATAGCACTGCAGAGTCTTGAACCAGACAAGGAAGCTTCCATTGACATTGTCGTCGGAGGCAAGCACTTTAAGATAGCAAACACTCAATTCATAAGGCAAGCGATCGGCATGATTGACTGTGATGCTCTAAATAGAAGCTCTTTTATTAACGATTTCAACGAGGGGGGCGCACGTGACAAAATCAGAGCTATTGACTATTACATAATAAAGACGCTACTTGACTATCTTCCGATTGAAAGAAGAACTAACCGTGCAAACCGATACACTCAGCATGAACGCAACTTCGGGCTATCTGTTCTCAGCTACTGCGGCAGGCTGCCCGACATTGACCGCCAGGGCACTTGTTCTAAAGAAAACAATGCCACATTTGACAAATTGATGCGTGATTTCAACGGCATCCGCATTCCTTTTGCAATGGAGCTATTCCTTTGATATTTTTATTGTTACATTAAGCGTAACCGTCCATAAAAATATTTACGCTTACTTCGGGATATAACATGTCGTAATTTTGCGGTGTAAAAACAAACCAAACTATACAAAATTATGACAGACTTTATTAAAAATTTCAAAACGATACATCACTTCATAAGTGGTATTTTCGCAAACGACAAGGGAGAGTACACTCTCACCTTTGTGCAGGATCCCGACACACGTTGGTATATCGACATGCCGTGGGATGGAAATCGGGCAAACCTCGAAATGGTGGCCGGCGCCGACGATCTGCTGACCTATCTTGACTCAGAAAAAAATCACAAGGTAACCATCCACGTGATTCCGTCAGAGAAGCCGTTGATTGTGAAGGATCACACTGAGTTACGGCAGCTTGACAAGTCGCTGATGGGCGGGTCTCATTACGATGCCACATCATTCTCCGATTCCCGAGTGTCGAAGATATGGATTTGCCCCGTCACTCTTTGCGTCCTGGGTAAATATCCCAAATACCTTTATATCAAAAAGGTCTGAACTACATTGTGAATCCACCGAAAAGAGACCGTCTAACAAGTTTAGGCGGTCTCTTTTTTGTAGGTAGAGTCCTCCGAATATGGCAACATGATGTACGGCGCAAGCAGAATACCACTTTATGGGTGTTATGTTAGTGGGCTGGAGTGTATTTTGAAAATGAAGTAAGACTGTTGTGTGATAGTGTTTTTAAGGGGGAATTAGCTGTAGATATAAAAATTAATAGGTATATTTGCGTTCTGTAGATAAAACTGTATTTATTTTTTGACTTATGACTCTCAAACCATTTCTCGTTCCGATAGTTGCTTTTATGGCATTGTCGTCTTTTGCTCAGAAGGAATATAGAATGCCTTACCCAGAACCTTGTGCGGAGCCGGATAAGGCGGGAAAACCGAATATGCAGTTGTCTGCAAAAAAATTCGGATATTTTAATCAGACAAAAGATGACGGCTCATTCGTGCTCATTATTAATTACAGTTACNATGATNCGAGACCATTTTCTAAAANAACAGGCTACNCTACGGCAAAAATAGGTGACTTNTGNGGAATAATTAATGTTGACGGATCGCCTCTTGTTCCTTTTATATACGACGCTATCGATGGCCCGAATGAAGATGGCTATTACACTATTAATCTTGAGGGTAAGTGGGGTGTACTCGATAAGAGCGGACTGGTGACTGTGACATGCAAATACGATACAATGAGCGACTTATACGATGGATGGTATGAGGTTTCTGAAGGTGATACATGGGGATACGTCCACCGTAGCGGAGCATATGCGGCTTCTTACTCCGAGATGGAAAAGAAGAAAGCAAATCTCGAAGAGTAACGGATCGGCAAGTAGAAATCGAGTCATCTTACAGCCGAAAAGCTACTCAAAATATAAAGATAAGAAACTGAACATTTGCTGAAAATTCAGCGAGGAAAGAGAGGGGTGAGGGTAAGATGGGGGTCAGTTAGGGGATTTGCGGAGGCGTTGCCAGTGGCGGCGCTCGTCGGGCGACATTTTTTCGCTCGCGTAGCTTAGCATCACGGAGGGCATAGCCGCGACGTTGTCGGCAAGGAATTGGCGCACAACGGCTTGGTAGCCTTTTTTCCACGCCTCGCGGAGCATCCATCCGGCGGCTTTGTGGAGCAGGTCGTGGGGGCTTGCGGTAAGCACGCGCGCCCGCTCGAAGCATTTTTCGGGACGGTTGTCGCGGATGAGCATCCATGTGCTGACCATGGCTATGCGTTGCTGCCAGAGTGAATGGCCTTGCGGCATGATCCACTCGTCCATCAGGGTTGTTTCGGGATTACGGACTTCGTGGTTGCCTACGATTTTTATAGCGGAGAGGTCCACTAAGTCCCAGTTGTTGATATGGGGGTGGAGGGCGACGTAGGTGTCGAATATGTCGGTCATCTGCTCGCGGTCGTTCCGTTTCATCGCTTTGAAGTATTTCTCAACCATGATCAGGAGGCCGCTGAGACGCACCTCGTGGAGCGGGCTGCGTGCCAACTCAACCGCTTCGGAGAGCGGGGTCGTGGGCCAGGCTTCCTTGACGACCATCCTCACCTGAGGATTCTTCAGTCCGATGAATCGGTCGCCTTCGCCGTATTGGCCCGGACCGGTTTTGAAAAAACGGAGTAATTGGCGGGCCTGACGCTCGTCGGCCATGCTCATAAGCGCTTCGGTTATGTCGCGGGCTTTGTCCATTGCTGTGGGTAGATAAGTGGATTTGATTAGAAAAACAGGTTTCATGCAGACTGAGGCGCATGAAACCTGTTTTTGTGTCAATACGTTGGGGTAAACCCGGTATCAGATAGCGTCGTCCTCGATGGTTTCGAGCTGGTCTTTAACGGGAGCAGGCTCGTCGCTTGTGGCCGATTCGAGTTTCTTCATCATGGAGAAGATGAAGGCGGCTGAAATGAGGCAGAGAGCGATAAGGATTACCCATATAAGGGCCACGTCCATCACATCCCACAGGAGGGCGGGAATCGCGGTAAGGAGGTTGCCAATGGCTGTCGCGCCAAACCAGCAGCCCATCATAGCGCCTTTATATTTCGGAGGCGCCACTTTCGACACGAAGGAGATACCCATAGGGGAGAGGAGCAACTCGGCGAATGTCAGCACAAGATAAGTGGATATAAGGAGATTGGGGCTAACGAGATGGTCGCTAACACCCTCTTTGGGAGCCATGCCGAGGCCTATTGAACCGATGGCCATGATAGCGAAACCTATACCCGCCACGAGCATACCGTAGCCGATTTTGCGAGGAGCGCTGGGCTCTTTCTGCTTCTTGGCGAGCCAAGAGAAAATTGCAACCGAGAATGGGGTCAGGGCAACAACGTAGAAGGGGTTGAACTGCTGATAAATCTGAGGCTGGATACCGCTGACGGGGTCGGGGGTGTTGGCATAGAACAAGTATATACCCACTAACGCCGCCGCGAGAACCACGCCTGAAACAGCGCGACCCTTGGCCGATTTGCTCTGGAAGAGGTTGAAGGTGGCATAAACGGCCACAACCACCACAGCGAGTGCCCAGATGTTGAAGCCGATGCGGGTGAAGCGGTAGGCTTCGGGTGAAGTGAACTGCTGCGCAAATTTGGTAAGCGTAAGGCCGTTCTGGTGGAATACCATCCAGAAGAAGATCACAACCGCGAAAACGAGCATAAGGGCCACGATGCGCGATTTGGTCTGCTCCTTAGAGAGTTCGGGAGCGGCAGCGCCTGCTGCTTTGCCGGCGGCCTTGTTGTCGGAAACGCCTTGATAGGTTTTTCGGCCGAGCTTATATATGATGAACGATAGCACCATAGAGCCGCAAGCCACAGCGAAAGCGTAGGAATAGCCGGTTGAGATTGTCGACATATAATTCTGGCACCAAGCCATGAGGGCAGAGGGGTCGGTCAGGTTGGCGAATTTCTCAAGCACGGGGAGCTTGTCGGCCACGAGGTCGCCGGCGATGTAGGAGTTGCAAAGGCCGGGAATTGCGGCGTCAAAAGTGAGATTCTGGGCCTTGAGAGCCATCTCGCAGAGAGATTCGGTAACCGAGGGGGCAAACATGGCGCCTATGTTGATAGCCATGTAGAACAGCGAGAAGGCCACGTCGCGCTTGTCGCTATACTTGGGGTCGTTATAGAGGTCGCCCACCATCACCTGGAGGTTGCCCTTAAAGAGGCCAGTGCCGCATGAGATCAGCATCAAGGCGCCGAGCATAAGGTAGAAGGCGGGAGAGGTCCACGCCGAGCCGTCGCCTTTGTCGGTAGGTATGGCCATAACGAGATAGCCGAAGAACATGACGATGATACCGAGCGTAACCGTTTTCTGGAAATTCCACTTATCGGCGATAATACCGCCGACCATAGGCATGAAGTAGACCAGCGCCAGGAAGACAGAATAGATAGTACCCGCGACCGACGTTGGGAGCGCGAATTTTGCCTGTAGGAACAGCAGCAGGATTGCCAGCATGGTGTAGTAGCCGAAGCGTTCGCCTGTATTGGCGAGCGCGAGCACATACAGGCCCTTAGGTTGGTTCTTGAACATAATACGATGTATTTAGGGTTATTGAATTGTTCAGGAAGATATAGTTTTGCGCTAAGGTAGGCATTTTTTCTTAAAAACCAATATGCCGCTATGCTAAAATGGCATAACGGCATATTTGACAGGTTGTTTCGCTTTAGGGTCAGCGGAGGCTGATCTTTGACGCGGAGTTGCCTTTGACGCGGATGTAGAGGCCGGGGGCGAGATCCTTGACGGGGACCTGACGGCCGTCGATGCCGTAGTAGCGGGCCTCGGCGTCGATGTTGTCGATAGTCACGTTCTCAATACCCACGAGCGACGCGTCGACAGCCACCGGCTCGGAGAGACGCGACTCGGCATTGGTGTAGACGGCGCTTACCTGATAGTTGATTAAGGCCGTGCGGGCAGTGAGTTCGGGGAGGTCGGAGTAGCTGTTTTCCTCAACCGGGGTTTCGGTGATTTTCACGCCGTCGCGATATACGTTGTAACCGATGAGGCGAGTGTCGGCCGGAAGCTCGGGAGCCTGCTCAAACGAGAAGTCGTCGAGATAGATGGCGTAGGTGTCGTAAGAGTCGTGGAGTATGGCGAAATACTTGGTGCCTTCGGGGAGAGAGAGCGTGTACTCGGTCCAATCTTCAGGCACGGAGCCGGAGATCGTTTCACCTTCGACGTCGCTAAACTTGGTGAAGTCGCTGATGGCTTTTCCGGTAGAAGAGGTGTAGACGGTGAATTCCTCGCCATAGGCGATTGAGAAGCTCTTGGCCCAGAAAGTTACGGTCTGCGCGGCTCCGGAGAGTTCGGGCGATATAAGCAGATTGGCGTTCTGGCCGTCGGTGCTCCAGCCTACGAGCATGGTGTTGCCGCTATGGGGCTGGCAGTCGATCAGGTAGTCCTCGGGCACGCCGGCGGTCTCGGGATTGAAGAGCTGGTAGGCGCAGGGCTCGGAACGATAGGGGTTGTTCTCATCTTTCAGGAAAGTATAGTTATAAGCCCCGTCGAGGTCAACCATAGTCCATTTGCCGAAGTCGCTGATTGTAAGAGGCTCATAGTCGGGATTCTCAAAATCTTCTTCGACGGCTTCGGGGTCGGTAAGGCCTTCGAGCGAAACATGATTCCAGGTGAGGTTGACGGTGTTGTCGGTGATGTTAGCCGCGAGACCTTCGGCTTTAGGATGAGCCGGGAAAATGACTTTGGCGATAGCTTGGGCCGAGTTGTCGTCGGGGAGCATATCGTTGTCGTTGACGAGTATAATCTTGTAGCAAAGCTGATCGGGATCGGCGATAGTGGCCTCATCGGTGAATGTCGCGATAGCGGATCCGTTGGGATCGAGGGCGGCTACGGGCTGCTCGGAGATTAAGGCGTCGTCGCGCAAAAGCCGGGCCACGGTTGCTTCGCTCGTTTTAGCTCCGAGATTCTCGATGCGGGCGGTGATAGTCGCGGCTTCGCCTACCTTGATTGAGGCGGGAACATTGAAAGAGGAGATGGCGAGGTTGTTGTCAACGAGGTCGCGCACGCGGATATTGTCGATCGGGAGGCTCCATGTGTGCTCGTCGTCATTATGGATAGCGCGCATGCGCAACTCAAAGTTGACGGCGCCGGCCTCGGCAAACTCGGCAAGCGACACGGTGAAAGGAGTCCAGCCTTCAGTCGGGTTCTCCANGAAGNCGANNGTCTNCNCNNCTTTCATCTCGGGGAGCGACGGGCCTACCATCACGTCGATCACGCTGCCTTTGCCCTGAGCGTAGAATTGAAGCACGGGGTTGATCGCGCCCTCGATGCTCACGGGGAGCGACATCATGCCGTAGAGATCGTCTTTCTCCATGGGGAGGAAGTAGAAGAAGCCGTTGTCGCCATCCTGCGAGGTAAGGTATTGCGGCTCGGCGTCGGGGTCGTCGGCGTTGGTCTGAAGGCTTGTGTCGTCGACAGTGCCTACCATCACGTTTTTGCTCGAATTTAGGTCGGTAACCCAAACGCTCTCGTAATACCCGTCGGCAAAGCTTTCCTTGAACGGCATCTCGAGAGCGGGGCCGTAAGTGATAATCTCGCTTACGCCTTCAAGTGAGTAATAATTGTCGTAACCGGCGGTCACCTGATAGGCGATGAAGTCGGGCGCGGTAGCGTCGCTGTAATCAAATGTGAAGGAAGTCTCGGTAGTCTCGGCGAGGGCGGGATCGTAATAAGAGCCGAAGGCGTCGAAGATATAGTAGGTGACAGCCGAGGGGTCGACGTAGCCGCCGTTCTCGCCTGTTTCGCCAACGGGATCCCAGCTTACGGTCACGTGCTTACGGTCGGCTGAAAGCACCGCATGGACATTTTCAGGAGCGAGGGGATAGTCGGGTCCGGCCATGATACCGGTGACGAGAAGCTCTTCGCCGGCCACGAGATTGCCCTTTGAGTCGGTCACGTAGGCTGTGGCCTGCAAGCGGTTGTTTGACATGCCGCTGAACAAGTCGACGTCGAGCTCGATCACTTGGCCCGGAGCAACGTCGGTATATTCAAATTTCTCATACCAGCGGTTGATAATCTCGACCTTCGCGATCGCTTCGAGGGGGGCGCCGCTCTGGGTAAGGGTCGGAGCGGTGTAGACCACATGGGCCTTCAATTCGCCTTTGGGATATACCTCATAGGTCAATGTGCCGGCGGCTGGAGGGTCGATTTTCTCCTCCTCGCCTCCGAGGGCTTTCATCGAGAGATTGCATACGCCTATGTTGCCGCTCTCAGAGTTGTTGGACTTGGCGTGGAAGCCCACGTAGTAAAGGCCGTCGGCCTCTACGGTGAATGTCGCGGTCGAGGTTTTCCACCCTGAGCTTTTTGTGTTGGTGATCTCAATGGCGTTGACCAACTGGGTCATGCCTTCGATAGTCTGGGATGTGCCTATATACAGATCGAGAAGATCCATTTTGCCGGAGGCGAGCACGCAACAAACATCTAATGATATTTCATACTCCTGCCCGGCCTGCAGCACGATAGCGGGAGAGAACATCCAGTCGTCCATAGTGTCGCCTGTGCCTTTCATGCAAACGGAGTAGTCGGTGAATCCCCCTGGCTTCCAGGTCTTGGCGTCGTCGTTGGCATCTATCAGGTTGTTATAAATAGTGTTGGCATCCTCTTTCTTGCCAAGCGAGTGGGTGAACGGCACGGTGATGCCCTCTTCGGCAGCGCGGAGTATAGGCGCTTGGGCCGGGGCGGCCATGCGTTGGAAGTGGGGTTGGGAATTGATTGTCTTCATGCCGGAGCCAATAGCCGAGGTAGAGCGGCTTGGCGACGAAGCAGACGCGCTTCCGGCAGCTAAAAGCAGCCCGGAGGCTGCACAAACCATCGCGTAGAATAATTTCATAAATTAACCGATTGGAAAAAAATATTGATGTAAATTGAGAAAATTAGGCGCAAATTTAAATATAAACAGCGATATGAGCAACAAAATGCAAGTCAAATTTGGGTTTTGACTTGCATTTTGTCGTTTATAAGGTCGGAATGTTTCCGATTTACGGGCTTTTGCGCTTTTATTTTTTCAGCACTTTCTTTCCGTCGACGATATATACTCCGGCGGGAAGGTTGGGGTAGGAGTCGGTGCTACCGACGAGCCAGCCGTTGATGTCATATACAAGTCCGGCGGCGGGAGCTTTGTCGGCGACAGGCACTTCGATGCCCGAGAGGTAGGAGTGCTTAACGACGGCGCCTTCGACGCTGAGGGGCGCGGTAAGGCGAATGTCGGCCGACGATGCGCCGAGCATCAGATCGACTGAGCCAGTCTCCACGTCGTAGGTGTTGGTGGCTGTGTTGAAGTAGCATAGCTGCTCGTGGCGCATGGGTATTTCCACAGTTTTGGTCTCGCCGGCTTTTAGCTCGACTCTCGCGAAGCCTACAAGCTGCTTGATCGGGCGGCTCACGGCTGAAGAGTTGACGCGGGCATAGAGCTGCACGATCTCGGCTCCGTCGACATTTCCTGAGTTGGTGATTTCGGCAGTGACGGTGACGGTGCCGTCCTTAGCGAGATCTGCGGTGGAGAGCTGCATATTGGAGTAGTCGTAAGTAGTGTAGCTCAATCCGTAGCCGAAGGGATAGAGGGGCGTCTTGTCGTGGTAGAGGTAGGTCAGCTTGGCTTTGTCGATATCGTAGCTCTGGTTAGACAGGTCGGGCATATTGAAGCGCTCGGTGTCGTACCAGGTAGAAGTGAGCTTGCCGCAGGGGTTGTAGTCGCCGTAAAGCACGTCGGCGATAGCGCTGCCCTGCAGCTGGCCGCCATACCATGCCTCCACGATAGCGGGAAGATTTTTCTGGGCCCAGTTGATCGACATGGAGCCGCAAGTCTCAAGAACTAAGACAACGTTGGGGTTGACGGCGTAAACAGCTTCGAGCAGCTTCTGCTGGTCGCCGGGGAGGGCGAGCGAAGAGCGGTCGTGGCTCTCGTCGCTGACGGCGAGGTTGGTTCCGCCGACAAACACCACGTAGTCGGCTTTCTTGGCGATAGCCACGGCGCGGTCGATCTCGGTAACGAAATCGTCACCCTCGACGCCGCCTACTCCGGCCGAAATGTCGCCCGAAGTTCCGTCGGATGTCACCGAGCAGCCCTTGGTGTAGTACAGCGGTCCGTCGGCCTGCAAGGGATCGGTGACTGCCGGGTCGTAGAACTTAACCGTAGCGGCGTTGGCGGCGTATTTGTCGGAGCCGCCGGTGAAAGTGAACTCAAAGTAAACCTTATGCTTGCCGTTGAAGAGCGCGGGGTCGATGTCGATAACGGTGTTGGTATAGGTCGACCATGAGCCGGAGGGTTTGATCACCACCGAAGCTTCTGGGGTAGAGTCCTTAGTGTCGAGGTATACTTTGACGGTAGTGGTGCTCGAATTGCCGGCCATCTGGAAGTCGGCTTTTGTACGGCCAGAGCCGAAGTCGATTTCAGAGAAAGAGATCCAGTCGCCGTTGTTGATGTAGCCCACGTTGCCCGACGAGCCGTTTGCTTCGCGGTTAAGGCGTCGGCTGCCGGGGGTCACGTTAGAGCCGTCGAAGTCGACAAATTTCACCGTGCCGTCGCTGATGGTGAACCCGATCTTATCTGCTACTGCCTCAAGCGGGTTGACAAGCACTGTGGGGGCGCCTGAATAGCCGCCGAGATTCACTTCGCGGGCGAGCGGGCCAATAAGAGCCACCGACTTGGTGCGGTCAAGGGGCAGGAAGCTGTTGTCGTTTTTGAGCAGCACGATCGACTGGCGAGCTGCCTCATAAGCCAAGTTCACGTGCTCCTGACATTCGAGTTTGTCGGAGCTTACATTATTCCAAGGCACATTGGAGTCGAATTCGCCGACCGAGAATCGCGCCTCAAGCACGCGCACAAGAGCGGAGTCGACATCGGCCTCGGTCATAAGGCCCTGATGTATGGCGTTTTTGCAGTATTCTTGGAATGTGCTGCCGCAGTTAAGGTCCTCGCCGTTCTTTATCGACACGGCGCATGCCTCTTCGCCTGTGGCCACATATTTGTGGCGCATGAAAACGTCGTCGACGGCTCCGCAGTCGGAGGTGACGAATCCGTTGAAGCCCCATTCGCCTCGGAGTATATCGGCGAGAAGCTCATGGTTTGCGCCGCAAGGCACTCCGTTGAGGGCGTTGTAGGCGGTCATCACCGAGCGCACGTTGCCCTCTTTGACACACATCTCGAATGCCGGGAGATAGTATTCGCGGAGCATGCGCGCGCTGACGTTGGATGACGTGCTGCGGCGTCCGCGCTCATAGTTGTTGGCGGCGAAATGCTTGACGGTGGCGATGGTCTTATAATAAGGTGTCGAAACGCCCTGGCCGTCGCCCTGCATACCGCGCACGTAGGCTACGCCGAGCGAGCCGGTGAGAAACGGATCCTCGCCGTAATCCTCCTCGTCGCGTCCCCAGCGCGGGTCGCGGCTCATGTTGATGGTGGGGCACCAGTAGATAAGGCCTTTCTTGGAGGTATTGTAATAGATACGGGCCTCGTCGGAGGTGATGCGGGCGCAGTCGAAGACGAGTTGCGTATTCCACGTTGCCGACATCGCTTTAGACGAGGGGAACGAAGTGGCACGACCCGAGCGGGCAACCCCGTGAAGGGCCTCATTCCAGTAGTTGTATCCCGGAAGCCCTACCGAGCTGACGGCTGAGGTGATATGGCCTATCTGGTTGATCTTCTGATCGAGTGTCATCTTGGCGACCATGAGCTTGGCGCGCTCGTGAAAGGAGAGCGACGTGTTCATCCAGGGTTGTTGGGCTGAAACTGTCATGCAAATGGCCGCTGTGGCTAATGCTAAAAGTTTTTTCATTGATAAAACAAGGTTAATTAATGGTGAATCTTTTTCGCAAAGATAATGTGCATCGAAAGGCTTTAAGAGTGAAAATTGTGCGTATTAGGTCAGAGTATAGGGGTAAAAATTGACAAAAAGGGGGGTAACGAAGCGTGATCGGGCGCGCCACTGAAGCGACGCGCCCGATATATGCCGTTGTTGCTAATTGGCCTACTTGAGGTAGTTGGTCACGTTGTTGGCGATGCGGTCGGCGAGGTCGGTCTCGTCGGCTTTGACAAATTTACGACCGGTGACGTGCTCATAAAGCTCGATGTAGCGGCCCGAAACCTCTTCGCAGAATTCGGGAGTCATCTCAGGCACCTGCTGCCCGGCTTTGCCCATGAATCCGCGGTCGATAAGCCATTGGCGCACGAACTCCTTCGAGAGCTGTCGCTGAGCCTCCCCTTTCTCGAAGCGCTCTTCATAGCCCTCGGCGTAGAAGTAGCGCGATGAATCGGGAGTGTGGATTTCGTCGATGAGTATCACCTTGCCTTCGGGCGTTTTGCCAAACTCATATTTGGTGTCGACGAGTATCAGCCCCTTGTCAGCAGCCATTTGCTGGCCGCGAGCGAAAAGCTTGCGGGTGTAATCTTCCATGACCTTGTAGTCTTCTTCGCTGACTATGCCCTGGGCTATGATTTCCTCGCGCGAGATGTTCTCGTCATGGCCTGCGTCGGCTTTGGTGGTAGGGGTGATAATTGGCTCGGGGAACTTCTCGTTCTCGCGCATACCGTCGGGGAGTTTCACGCCGCACAGCTCGCGGCATCCGGCCTTGTATTCGCGCCATGCCGAGCCGGTAAGGTAGCCGCGTATGATCATCTCCACGCGAAATCCCTCACATTTCACTCCGGCGGTCACCATCGGGTCGGGGGAGGCGAGCTTCCAGTTGGGCACAATGTCGGCGGTGGCGTCGAGGAAGTATTCGGCGATCTGGTTGAGCACTTGCCCTTTGTAAGGAATGCCTTTAGGGAGAATGACATCGAAAGCCGAGATGCGGTCGGTGGCTATCATCACCATCAGCTTGTCGTTGATGGTGTATACGTCGCGCACTTTGCCGTGGTAAACTGCTGTTTGACCCGGAAAGTGGTAGTCGGTAGTGAGAAGTGTTGTCATGATGACTGGTTGATATTTATGTACGATGTTGTATGAATCACCGCAAAGTTACTCATTAAAATCCAACTTATCAAAAAAAACTTAGAGCCTGTTCGTGACATTTAGAGCCAGGCTCTTATCGAGTATCAGCGTCGCGGGGCGAGACTGATTATTGAGCCTCGACGGGGCTCTCGTCATTCTCCTTGTTCTCCTTGTCGTATTTTTCGTAGGCTTCGACGATACGTTGCACAAGCGAGTGGCGCACAATATCCTTTTTGCCGAACTCAACCTTGCCGATTCCCGGCACGCCTTTAAGTATCCTCAACGCCTGAATAAGGCCGGAGGACACGGTGCGCGGCAGGTCAATCTGCGACGTGTCGCCCGTAATGATCATCTTGGCGTTCATGCCCAGGCGGGTGAGGAACATCTTGATTTGGTGGGTCGTGGTGTTCTGCGCTTCGTCGAGCACTATGACGGCGTCGTTGAGCGTGCGTCCTCGCATGAAGGCGAGCGGCGCGATCTGTATTACCTTCGTCTCCATATATTCCTTCAGCTTCACGGCCGGAATCATATCTTCGAGGGCATCGTAAAGCGGTTGCAGATAGGGGTCGATCTTATCTTTCATGTCGCCGGGGAGGAAGCCGAGTTTTTCNCCTGCCTCAACCGCCGGGCGCGACAATATTATTTTACGCACCTCCTTGTTTTTGAGGGCGCGCACGGCCAAGGCGATGGCCACGTAGGTTTTGCCTGTGCCGGCGGGGCCGAGAGCGAATGTCAGGTCGTTGTTGGCGAATGTCTCGACGAGGAGCTGCTGGTTGGGCGTGCGGCCCGAGATCGGCTTGCCGTTAATGCCGTAGATAATCACGTCGTCGCGCTTCAGCTCGGTTGGGTGCCCCCCTTTCACGATTTCGAGAATCACGTCCTCGGTAAGTTTGTTGTATTTCACGCAATATGCTTCGAGCTCTTTGATTTTCTTCTCAAACTCCGAGGTCTCGGTGTCNTCGCCGANAACCTTAATAACCGATCCGCGCGCCGCCNTACGCAGCTTCGGAAACAGGTTTTTGATAAGTTGCATATTGTTGTTGTTAACCCCGTAGAAGCTGACCGGGTCAACCGAGTCGATAATTATAATGCGTTCGATCATACAGCCTTTTTAAAATACAACGCAAAATTAGCAAAAAAAGTTACGTGCGCAAATACATTAGTAGGCTGAGTATTCGCCATTTTGAGGCGTGCAGATAATTCGGAGATTAATTTTACGCTTCGTTATTGAATCTATAGGGTGATAAACTGACCTATACTATACGATAAACGGGTGTTTTTAACNTGAAAAACANCCGTTTAGTATAGCTCAATGAATCANTTATCTTACGTAAACCCATCCAGTGCCGCCACATGAAGGGCAGTCAACGCTGTAAATAACGTAGCCGTTGTAGTCGCAAGCCTCACAACCTTTACCTTGACAAGGTTGGTGAGTAACTCGTTCCTTAGACTTGCCGCTGCCATTGCAGTTGGTGCATTTACGTTTGATTTTTACCTGTTCGGTGGCATTGCTGTTTTCAACATTAAGTGCGTAGATCGTTCCTGCGCCGACGAGTGCCAATGAGAGCGCGATTAAAATAGTTTTTATTTTTTTCATGTCATGTGAGTTTTGTTCGGTTGGATATGTGGATTTTGATTTGCAAAAATGCAGCCTAATCAATTAATAATGGTATTCGGAAGGAGCTGTCGTATTCCAGCCGTCGCGGAATCCGGCGGCTGAGTATGAGTCGCACGACGACAAAGATATTGTGCAGATCGCGAGAGCTATCGCGGCTATAAGGATTTTATAAGACTTTTTCATTACATCGAGAAATAATATTTTAGACCTTTAACGTTCACATAATAACCACCATGAGACTTGTCCTCTTCCGTTTGAGAGACTATTACATAGTAAGTGCCTTTACCTTCCACGTCGGCTACATAGTTATTATTTGAGTCGAACTTCACTACAATATTGATAGCCACGCCACCTACGGTTTTAGCTTCTCCCGTATAAAGACACGGCGAACTCGGGTCACATGTTTGGGCGGCTATAGAGAATTGGAAAGTCGGGATTATTGAAGAGCCACCCATGAGAATGGCTATCACTAATAATAATTTTTTCATAGATTAATTGGTTAAAATTGTCTCCTGCAAAGATAAGGCTGTAATTTTTAGTGCTAAAGAAGATAACGTCAACATTTTCCACGTTAACGTCAGTATTTTTGACGGTTAGGCGAGTCACATCGAAGTGTCGGTAAGCGATTGAGACAGGTCGCTGAAAAAGTCATGATTCAGAGCCTTTGAAATCCTGAACAGCATATCGGTATTGATAGATGGCTGCGAGAATATATAGTACACATTTGATCTCTCGCAATTAATCTTGCGGGCTAACCAAGACGGAGTGCGTTCTTGACGGCGCATCTCCGATTCTATCTCTTTGCCTATATGTACCATACTTAGGAGAGTGCCCTAATATGCAAGGGACCAAACCATTGACTCCTGATGGTTTAAACAGTGAAAAAAAGAAAGCGGGGAGTCTTCTCGTTACTCGTCCCGCTACCTGAGGCATCTGGCATTAGCCCATCGAAGTAGGATGAGCAACAGACTCCACGCTGTTTATGCAGATACGTCAAACTGATTTCAAGCAAATGCCTGAAGTCAGCTTAGATAGGTATATACATAACCGTGGCGTCTATTGTTACTCTATCCACGACTTCGATTTGAAAACTGCCAGATTTTCAGGTAGCCGAGAACAAAGCGTCAATACACGCTTTCTATAATATTATCCCTAATGCCGGCTGTATGACTTGATGTCATGCGGCATGGAGTAATTTTGCAAATTTATAAATCATTTTCTAAAAATACAACTACGTGGTCGACAGTGGAAAATTTAGGTTGATATATTTTTATTAAATTAAAAGGTANTTCCTGAAAGANTNAATAATCCTTGAAGAACCTTNAANGNTATTGCGGNAAAAAATNNTGNNTAGTGAANCCAANTCTTAAAAAAAAACATTATCTTTGTGGGATATTTGAAGGATAGCGGGGTTGGTTAGCGCAGGCGATCCCCCGCATAGACTCGCTTTTATGTAACCGTGAGCCCTCATCAGGCGCTCGTAGAGGTTGCGGGCCGACGACGAGGTCTGCAACAACAACTATCTGATTATGAGAGTGAAAATCCACCATGAAGGTACTCATATAATTATCATCCTGTTAGCCGCGCTGCTCGTTATCAACGCNCCGTTGTGGCTCGCTCTGNCTTCGAGCCTCATAGCCATCCCGATCAGCGTCTCGGCCATCAGCGCCGTGTTTTTCCTGCTGGTGGTGAATTTTTTCCGTTCGCCAAGGCGTCATTTTCCCGGTGACCCAGTGAACGCCGTGGTCGCGTCGGCCGACGGCACTGTCGTGGCGCTCGAAGAGGTATTTGAGGACGAGTATCTCCATGAGCGCGTGATTCAGCTCTCGGTGTTCATGAGCGTGCTTAATGTTCATGCCAACTGGTTTCCGGTCGACGGCAAAGTGATCTACACCAAGCATCACGCGGGCCGATTCATGGCCGCGTATCTCCCTAAGTCGAGCACCGAAAACGAGCGTTCGACCGTTGTGATAGAGACCCCCGACGGCCAGCGCGTGCTTATGCGCCAGGTGGCCGGAGCAATGGCCCGCCGTATCGTCACCTATGCCGAGCCCGGTTGCGACGCTAATATCGAGGATCACATGGGCTTCATCAAATTCGGCTCAAGAGTCGACCTATATCTCCCTCTGTCAACCGAGATTTTCGTTAAGATCGGCGATAAAACCACGGGCGGCGTATCGCTCGTCGGCAGGCTGAAGGGGCATTGAATCCGCGGTTGTAACCCAATAGCCGCAGCTTTGTCTCAACACTTTGCCC